>Ga0129308_1000374_pt1 | contig 70912 bp, 73 predicted proteins | sample L827metagenome_FD_94440 | JGI IMG/M metagenome (GOLD analysis project Ga0129308, IMG submission 94440) | Ring-tailed lemur group fecal microbial communities from Wisconsin, USA - L827 metagenome | ecosystem: Host-associated > Mammals > Digestive system > Large intestine > Fecal | place: USA...
ATGGTTAAGTTTATAGATTAATTTCCGAGGGGGAAGTTAATCAGGATATACAAAAAACCAAGGTAGAATGAGGTTTTTCAGTTAAAAAATCATTAAAAAAACTAACTGTTTTTGACACTACCAATAGAAAAATGGGAGAAGTATTATGGAAAAAATATTTGAGAATAAAGTTCTTATAAAATTACAAGAATTTGGAAGAAAAGTTGGACAAAATAAATTTCTTTCTTCAATGCAAGCAGCAATGATGGCATTAACAGGATTAACAATGATTGGTGCAATATCACAAATCATATGTTCTTTAGGTGGAGAAACCTTTTTAGGATTATTTCAATCTGGTGATGCTGTATATAGTGTTATTTATTTACCATATCAATTTACAATGAATTTTTTAACTTTATGGATTGTTGCATTGTTTTCATTTAATTATGCTAAAAATATGAAATTAAAGTCACCTATCGTGAGTGCAGTGAATACATTAATTGGTTTTTTATTGGTGGCTGGTGGAACAATCACTTCTGAATCAGGACAAACGGGATTAGATTTGACATTCCTAGGAGCACAAGGAATGTTTGTCGGATTCTTTGTTGTTTTTGTATCAGTACGTATTGAAAAGTTTTGTGCTGATAGAAATATAAGAATTAAAATGCCTGATGTTGTTCCTCCTTCATTACAAGATGGATTTTCAGCAATCTTGCCATTCTTATTTACAGTTATTGTTTTATTAGGATTATCTACGGCTGTAACAGTGGGAACTCAGGGAGCATATACAGTTTGTACTGGATTTAAAGCTTTATTAGCAGCTCCATTAGGTACATTAACGTCTGTGCCTGGTATGTTTGTGTTAGCAATTTTTGCGGCATTAATGTGGTGTTTTGGTATCCACGGATCTAATATTTTGTCACCAATTGTTGTCCCTTTAACAATTCAGGCAGCAACAACGAATGCGGCTTTGCATGAAGCTGGACAACCACTTATTTTCTTCCCAATTGCTTTATATGTTTATAAATCAGCAATTGGTGGAACAGGAAATACATTCCCATTAGTCTTAATGGGATTACGTTCTAAATCTAAACAAATTAGAGCTGTTTCTAGAATTTCATTAGTACCAGGTTGGTTTTTGATTAATGAGCCATTAACATTTGGATTACCAATTATGTATAATCCGATTTTATGTATTCCATATGTATTAAATATTCCAATCATTATTACATTGACTTGGATAGCATATGAAGTAGGCTTCTTATCACCTGCTTGGATTCCAATTACTGTTTTACTACCTATTGGATTTACACAATATTTGTCTACATTAAGATGGCAAAATGCTATATGGGATTATTTAATGATGATTCCTTGTGCACTTGTTTATTATCCATTCTTTAAAGTGTATGAGAAACAATTGGTATTGAAAGAGCAACAAATGGAAGCCGCAGAAGCATAATCAATATGTCAAATGACAAGTCATCTTTATAAAATATATTATATAAGGAGGAAAGAAAATGTTTCCTAAGAATTTTTTATGGGGAGGAGCAACTGCTGCGAACCAGTATGAAGGTGGTTATTTAGAAGGCGGAAAAGGCATTAATACATCCGATGTGCTTACAAATGGATCGCATACTTCACCAAGACGTGTGACTTGGGTCATTCCTGAAACTGGCGAAACGGGTTCAACAAAACAAGGATTTGGAAAGGATATGATTTTTCCTAAAGGAGCAATACCAGCTATTTTAGAAAACGAATATTATCCTAGTCATACGGGAACTGATTTTTACCATCATTATCAAGAAGATATTGCTTTAATGGCAGAAATGGGTTTTAAAGCATTTCGTTTAAGTATAAACTGGGCAAGAATTTTTCCTAATGGTGATGATGAAGTGGCAAATGAAGCAGGTTTAGAGTTTTATGATAAAGTTTTTGATGAATGTCAGAAGTATCATATTGAACCTTTGGTGACATTATCACACTATGAAACACCTTTAAATTTAGTCATTAAATATGGTGGTTGGACAAATAGAAAATGTATTGATTTCTTTGTAAAATATGCCAGAACAGTTTTTCAAAGATATAATGGGAAAGTAAAATACTATTTAACTTTTAATGAAATTAATATGATTGAATATGGTACTTTTAAACCGGGTGGTATTATGGATGCAACACCTCAGAATGCTGCTCAAGGCGCTCATAATCAATTTGTCGCAAGTGCAAAGGTTGTCAAACTTGCTCATGAAATCAATCCTGAAATAATGGTAGGTCAAATGTTAGCTTATCAACCTGTTTATGGATATACAAGCGATCCAGCTGATCAGGTGCTTGTGATGGAAGCTTTACAAAATACACTTTTTTATTCCGATGTACAGACAGGCGGACATTATCCAGCATATCGCTGGAAAAAATATGAAAGAGAAGGCATTAAGCTTGAAATGGATGATGAAGATCTTGAATTGATTGAAGAATATTCAGCAGATTTTTTAAGTATATCTTGCTATGGCTCTACAACCTTAACAACGCATACAGAAGATCTCCCTTCAGGTCAAGGAAATATAGTATTGGGCATTAAGAATCCATATTTAAAAACAAATGCTTGGGGATGGGGAACTGATCCATCATGCTTAAGAATTGCTTTAAACACTTTATACGATCGTTATCATAAACCTCTTTGGATTGTTGAAAATGGAATTGGTTGGGATGATAAAATTGATAAAGATGGACACATACATGATGATTATCGTATCGATTATCTCCGTCAAAATATTCAATCCATGAAAGATGCTATTGAATTAGATGGTGTAGATTTGATGGGATATACAATGTGGGGATGTATCGATCTTGTTTCTAATGGAACAGGCGAAATGAAAAAGCGTTATGGTGTCATTTATGTTGATAGAGATGATTGGGGCAATGGCACTCTCGATCGAATAAGAAAAGACAGTTTCTACTGGTATAAAAAAGTCATAGAAACAAATGGTGAAAGCCTAAATGAATAATTAACCCTTAAAATTTTATAGCAAATTTCAGCAAAAAAGTATCCAAGAGAATATCTGTTATCGTTAAAGATAATGGATATTTTCGTTTTTTACCAAGAACTTTTGATGCTTATAAAAACGAAGAAAGACAACCTCTTTTTAAAGCTGCAGAGAACTTTTTCTATGTGATTTCACCTAACTTAAATTATTGAGATGATGACCAAATAAAAAGAAAAATACATGATTATATTGAATATAAAGATCAAAGAAGACAGGTGGAATTATATGAAAGATGATTTAACTACAAAATTCAACATTAATAAATTTCTCAAAGAATATCCGTTATCATGAAAGATAAGGGATATTTTTAACTTTTTTCACTAAGGGCTTTTCATTGATAAAAGAATTAGGTAAAATATCTAGCAAAGGGAGTGAGTATTATGGATAAAGTGATTATTGGATTAACTTGTAGTGAATATAGAGAAGATGAAAGATATATGCAAGCGGTCAATGAAGATTACATTTCTGCGATTATAAGAGCTGGAGGTGTGCCAGTGTTATTACCTATTTGTGAAGAAGATGTTATGAAAGAACAGGTTGAAAATATAGATGGATTATTAGTAACTGGTGGGATAGATGTGAATCCCTTATTTTATCATGAGAGATATCATATGAAGCAGGATGAATCCAGTTATCGTAGAGATCTTTATGAAATAGAATTGATTCGTTATGCTGCTCAAAGGCATAAACCTATTTTGGGAATATGTCGAGGGCAACAAGTGATTAACGTGGCATTTGGTGGAACGTTGTATCAAGATAATACATTAGCAAGTGAATATGTGATGCAGCACCAGCAAAAGGAAAAACGTGCATATCCAAGTCATACGATTAGAATTAAGAAAGAGAGTCTTTTGTCACCAATTTTTGGTGATGTTGCGTATGTCAATAGCTTTCATCATCAATCAGTTAAGAAGTTAGCCGAAGGATTTAAGATTACAGCAAGAAGTGAGGACAGTATTGTTGAAGCTATTGAACATACAAATCTGCCAATTTGGGCAGTACAATTTCATCCTGAAGGAATGTGTTGTCGTGATGAGAAAATGCAGGAGATTTTTAATGAATTTATAAAAAGAGTGAAGGAGAGTGTTTGATGAAGCATAAAATTGTCAGTGTACTTATTTTTTCAATTATGATTTGTCTTATCACAGGTTGTCAAAAAAAGAATCATTTGTTGTTGAAGCAAGATGTTTTTACAATAGAACTAGGTAATCCTATTCAAAGGGAAGCCAGCTATTATTTAGATAAAGAAGTTATGGAAGAAGAAAAAGATAATATTTTCAATGAAGCTGTTTTTTCGGTTGATACTTGTGAAGATGATTTCATATATAAATATGATTTGGTTTATGAAAAAGAAGGAACTTATCAAGCATCTATTCAGTATAAGGAACAAACTTTGGATTTTGAAATTGTGATTAAAGATACAAGGGCACCTGTTATTTTAGGAAATAATGAAGATGAACTAGAGGTTTTTGATTATAATGATGTTTATGATTATGATATTGATGGAGATGTTGTGAGTGTAAGTGACATTGCAGGGCATCAAAGCAGTAAATTGATTCATCAAGAGATAAAAGAGAGTATTCAACTTGATGTTCCTTATTATAATCAAAATGATGTCAATTCTCCTAATGGTTGTGAAACAACATCTTTATATATGGCTTTAAAATATGAGAATCAAATAGATAGCGATTTGGCTTCTTTTATTAAGAATGAACCTTATGATGTCAATCCATACTATGGTTTTTCTGGTGATCCATTTGGAATATGTCAAAAAACAGATGATTATTATACAATATTTCCAACACCTCTTGTGACCTATGGATCACAGTATGCATCATGTCAAGATATATCAGGTTCATCATTAACAGATATCAAAGCATATTTAAGTCAAGACTGTCCTGTGCTTGTCTGGGTTACAGGACGATTTCAAGAGCCTATTATGAAGACATTTTACTTTGGTGAAGTCACAGGAAATCTACACATTGTTCTATTAACGGGTTATGATGAGGAAAAAAAGGTTTTCTATATCAATGATCCTGCTATCAAAGATTTAACAGAAGTTTCTTATCAGCAATTTGAGCGAGTATATAACAGTATGAAGTTTGCAGTGGCTGTCGGTGAGTAAAAAGGAAGATTGATTGTTCAATATCATGAAGTCAAGATGACATTGGATAGTTAGTCTTTTTTTCAATGAAAGTGAAGGGGCTTAATTTTGGTCTTTCTTATTTTAGGCTTAGCCAGAAAAAAAGATTTCTCACTCTACTCATATAGCAGGTTTGAAATCTCCTATTTTTAATGACTCATTATCAAGTCAGAAATTTAATTCCCTCCAGGTCCATCTTTTCTTTCTCTTTCATCTGGATAATATTTGATGTTGTTATTGCTCCATTGATTGTTGTATGCAGTTTTTTTGTTTTCACATTGTTGTTTTTTTACTTTTTTCATAGATTGATCATCCTCCATATTTATTTTGTGTAGAAAAATGAATAATATGTAAAAGAATGTGAAAAGAATAAATAACTTTATTTATCTTTGTTTTTGAATATAATAAAATATGCAAGGAAGTGAAATATATGAATGAAGAATTGATAATGAAATATCAGAATCGATATAAAAATATATCTTTAAAGCATGTTGTTGTGATCATTGTTTATGTGCTTTTTGTTCTATTTGTAGGTTATCGATTGATTGAAAATCATTTATATTGGTTATGTGCATTGTTTTGCATTTTGATGGTTTTAGGAGCATTTGCAGTAGGCATTATGTTTCAATGGCAATATGCACAAAATTTATCATTTGTAAATGATATTTTGATGGAACAATTAGATTTAGAATGTACAAAAGCATTTTATGAAACATTGATGAATATGAAAAAGAAAAGGGATTATCCACATATTTTAGTACAATATTTGAATATTCTTTTGATTGGAGGACAATTTCAAACATTCAAAGATGTTTATATAAACAATCAGAAGGTCGTTCAAAAATCTTTAGTTCGTATGTTAAGAATTTTTAAAGAAAATTTTATTTTTTTACAAGAAAATCAAGCATTATATGAACAGGTTTATCAAGAACATCGTTTTTCTAAGTATCGTTATGAAAAAGCAGAATTATCTCAAAAGAATGCTAGTTTAAGATTTCAAGATGAAATTTTTGAAGTCCGTTACTTATATTATACCAAGCAATATGAAGAGGCATTAAAGATGATTGAAACTATACATCCAGTTATGCCATATCATGAATTACTGGTGCGTTGTTATAGAGCTTGTATACATTATCATTTACATCAATTAACATTAGAAGATGAGACTATCGTTGAACAATATCCACAATTTTTGTGTGTACAAAGATTAGAATATCTTTTGGATACGGGTGAGGATATGATGGCTATTGAAGCTGATACGATGATAAGACTTATTGAATCAGATCAAAAAATAGGTCAAAGAAAAATGAGAAAGAAAGGCATCATTTTCTTGATCTTTATTTTATTAGAATGTGTACTCATTTTCAGTATTGGTCATTTAGAAGTGAAATATACAAACTTTCAAGAAGGTATAGAGAGATTAGATATAACTGTTAAAGACATCTATAATTTGTATGAGGATGATCAAATGGCAACAGCGATTTTCTATGGTTATAAAGATTCAATGAGTTTTTATTATCTGGGATCGTTAAGTATAAAAAATGGAAATCTGATGTCTGAGCATTATATAAGTGTTGGGTTTATGTTTGATGAAACAGAAATCTATCAAATGGAAGGAAATGGGAAAAACTATATAAGTTTAGTTATTCATGATGGAGAAGATGTTTATTATAATGGTGAAAAGCAAGATGTTATGATATCTGAGATTCCGATTCTTGGAGGTTCGACACAAATGATTGCTTCGTTTGTGATTGAAGGTGAATTTAATGAAACATTAATTGAAGCGAGAGGGGTGTAAGAAATGACAGGTGTTGTAGATTTTAATATGATTGTTGAGATTAATGAGCTATTGAAATCTCAAAACATGGAATATTCTCTTCATTCTATTGGTGGCTGTGCAAGTTGTGGTGTCAAGATAAGATGTGATGGACAAGAACAACCATTGGAAAAAGTCATTGAGATTGTGAATGGGTATCTTTCACAAAAGTTTTTGATTGCAGTGCAAAGTGAATATGATCCTTATACATTAAATGTTTATTCAAAATTTAAGAAATAAAAGTGGATTTAAAAAGGTGATTCATTGAGAGTGAATCACCTTAACTTTTTTTGTCTATTTATATTTTGCACTTTTATTGAAAATAAAGAAACCAATGACGAACATAACTGAAATGACTGCAACACCAATGTTCATATGACCGGTGATTTGGGCAACAATCCCTACCAGCATAGTTCCCATGAAAGAAGCACCTTTACCACAAATATCAAACAATCCAAAGTATTCTCCTGATTTTTCAGGTGGAATGATTTTGGCAAAATAAGAACGTGATAAGGCTTGGACACCACCTTGGAACATACCAACACATACAGCCAATAACCAAAATTCCCATTGTTTATCAAGCTGAATAGCAAATAAACCAATACATGTATATGCAATAATACATAACTTAATTAAAGAAATATTGGAATATTTTTTTGAAGCCCAAGAAAATATCAATGCAAATGGAAAAGCGACAATTTGTGTGACAAGCAATGCCAGAAGAAGTCCCTCTGTATTAAGACCAAGAGCACTTCCATAAGCTGTTGCCATATCAATAATTGTATAAACACCATCAATATAAAAGAAGAATGATAATAAGAATAAAAAGATTTTTGGTTCTTTTTTGATGTCTTTAATCGTATGATATAGACGAGAAAAACTTTCTTTAATGACATGCTTTGGTTTTTCTACATAATAGATTTGTTGATAATTTTTTAAAAGTGGCAAAGTTAAAACAAACCACCAAACTGCATTTAATAGAAAAGCGATTGCCATTGCAATTTGAAATGATAAACCAATAGTATCATAAAATAAGACAATACCTAAGCTAATAACAAATGGAATACAGCTTCCAATATAACCCCAAGCATAACCATGACTAGAAACACGATCCATATTATCTTCTGTTGTGACATCTAAAAGCATAGAATCATAGAAAATTAAACTTGTAGAAAATCCTATTTTAGCAATCACAAAGATGGCTAAAAAGATGATCCAAGATGTTGGAACGGATAAAGCTGCCAATCCTAATACACCAATAATCATACTTATTGCAAAAATAGGTTTTTTATAACCTTTGGTATCAACGATCGTTCCTAATACAGGACCAATAATTGCAACAATAGCCGTTGTTAATGAAGCAGCATATCCCCAATAGGCGAGATAATCAACTTCACTGATATTGGCAAGTGTAGCAAGGTAATTAAAGTAAATGGGAACAATTGTTGCCACTAAAAGGACAAATGCTGAATTTCCAACATCATATAATATCCAATACTTTTCTAATTTTGTTAATTTATTCATATGTTCTCCTATACCTTTCTTCTAATTCTTGACCATTTAAAAAATCTAAATAGTTTATCATTAAATGTTTTGCAAGAGGAATTGCATTTTCTTTTAAAGATATTAAATGTTCTATCGCAAGTTCACTCTTCGTATTTTTTTCATAATTGATCATTAGACCTTTATATTCTTTATAGATTCCAGCCATCTTCATGACAAGAAGAATGAAAGTTCTTTTGATTTTTCCTGGCGCTAATAACATGCCTAAAAAGAAAAGCAAATCTTTTAATGAACGATCTATATTTTCAGCTGTTAATCCAAAGAAAGGTGCAATGATTTGAGACTTATCATGACTTGGATGAATATGTGTTGTCAAAGATGTTGTTAAAGGATTGAACCCATTATTAATGAGTAATTGTCTATCTAATTCTGATTCCAATTCACTATGTGTCATATTTAACTCTTTTTCCATCTTCCCTATATATCCATGACATTCACTATCTAAAGTAAAATGGGTAATAAAGCCTAATATATATGCTAAAGACGCATCATGTCGAGGACTTTTTTGGATAATGTCTTTTGCATGATAGAAAAAATTATAAGCATCCTGATTATGCATTTGAAAACCTAGTTGTGATACTTCGTTTTTTTTCAATGCATTATGATAAAAAAGGATATCTGGTCCATGAACACCTATGTGATAAAGATCAATATTTTCATAAATGAGTTTTTGAATATTTTCTGGTAAAACTTTGATAACTTCATCACCAAAGTCTAAATGAGCATATCCTGCTGGCATAATAACACCTCCATTATTATATAGAAAATGAAAAAGACTTATCTTAAGTTTATCTTCACTTATTGTTATTTTATCATATAAAAAAGAAAATCAACATGTTTTTCTTTTTTTAAATAAAAAATTCATCCTGAATTGCAAACTGAAACTGGAAATAAGATAAAAAGTTCTAGTTTTTATAGAAAATAGTATTTTCAGTTAACCCCATTTGAAAGATATTCAAATATCTTTCTTTTCATTTGATTGATTTTATCATTGATATCTCTTGTTTTATCTTTATCAACTGTATTCATATCAGTTCTCATTAGATGCTCTGTCACATGAGTAATAAGGTCTTCCAAAATAAATCTTTGTTCTCATTCCCCTTGTTCCTGATTTCTTTTCATATCTTTCCATCTGAAAAATCTACTTCCATTGTCAAATTTAATAGCTTTGAATATTCTTTTAAAGTTATTGCCATAGAAATTTATGGAGCCTATTCATTTGCATATAAATTTTTTGATGATTTGGAAGCGATAGGGATTATATAATAGAATCTCGTTTTTCTTCTTAGTATTGTAAGTATCATTACTCTTCTTTCGTGGATATAGTTATAGAAATTTTTGCTGGCTTACCGAAGTAAAACAAAGACCAATAAGAAGTCTCTTACGGCTAAATATTTTACCCTAATTATACATTTTTCTCATGGGTTTGTGATTTCTCTGTGGATAAGATTTACTACAGTAGATAGCTTTTTCCTGCACACATATTATTACGATTTAGATATTGACATAACTCCCATTGATATAAATATGAAGATCTACGATGCAAAATGTATGCCAATATTCCAGGATAACAGCAAATATTGCAAATACATTCTGGATTTTGCAAAATCACTGGAACATGTCTGCAAAGAGAAAATGCTATCTTCGTCCACCTTCACATAAGAAAGTGGAAGGAACGAAGTCGGCACTTTCACAAATACAATGTGCGGTACAATTTACTGTACTCTTACGGTAGTTGGAGCAGAAGAAATATGTCTGCTCTCGACTGTAATTGTTCGTCGCGCTATAATACAGCTTTTCTCCACAATCGGCACAATATAGTAATCCATACCCATATGCTTGGACTATTGCAGAAATGTCTAAATGCGAAAAAAAGAAATGTGGTGATTATAAAAAGTCCTTCTTAGGATTTGTTTTTTACAATTATCTAACTTTTAGTACAGAGTGTTCGCATTGTCATTTTGTATTAAACAATGATTTTGATAAAGAAGTTTTATCATGGCAGGCAGGACATTCGTAAAAATCCCAGCAAGATAAACAGAACTGCAGAGGAGGGCTTTCTGAATATTATCGGAATTGACAGGTCTCCTTCTGCTAATATTGTAGATATGGGGAAGATAGTTAAGATTATCATTAAAAATATAAGCAAAAGTTTCTTTTTGCTTTATTTGATAGCAGTTAAACAAAGGAAGAGTATCAACATGACACTTCAATCAAGCATAAAATCACTAGCAAATATTATAGCAAAAGAAAAGGTAATAATCGTTTGATTATCACCTTATATTCTATAATCCCATTTCAGCTTTTAATTTCGCTAATTCATCATCAACGCTTTCGCTTGTACGAGAATATTTTTCTTCTAATGAAGTTGCTTCATCAACAGGTTCTTCATTTAATTCAGCCATAGAATTCACTTGATCCAACATACGATCAGCTTTTTCTTCCATTCTTTCAAAAGCTTTCATAGAACTGCTTGCAGCATCCATAGAACCAGTCACTTTATTAATTTTTTCTTGTGTTTTTGCTACTGCGACTTTCGCTTTGACATTCTTTCTACGTTGTTCTAATGTTTGTAGATCTTTTGTCAATTTATCATGCATTTCACGCATTTTAGTCGCATTATCATGTGCAATATCATATGATTTTTGAAGATCTACACCATTTTCGACATATTGTTGTTTCTTTGTTAAGAAGACTCTTGCGTCATCTTCATTACCAGCAGCTAAAGCTTTTCTAGCTAAACCATCATATTTAGCAATCTTTTCATTGTTTTCGTCCACTAAACGTTTTACACGTTTTTCCTCTGCCATAATACCAGCAGTTTCTTTTTTGACTTCTGCAAGTTCTTCAGTTACTTGACGCATATACTCATCAATCATCTTTGCAGGATCTTCGCATTTGTCTAATAATGCATTAATGTTGGCAGACATAATGTCTTTAAATCTTGAAATAATACTCATAATTGTTTTCCTCCTATATATGTTAATCTTCCATTAACATCATTTGTATTTTTCTTCTAAATCACTTGTGTCCTCACCAAAAGTTTCAAGTGGTTTATCAAGAATCTCTTTTGTATACTCTTCTTTTTCTTTTTCACGTTTAGCCTTAGTTTTGATGATTGCATAAACAACCACAATCACAGCAATAATACCAATCACTATTACAGCAATCTTCATGAAGTCCCAACCATTCGTAGGTTTACTCATAATAGATTCACCAGTTTCTCTAAAAGTATTACCTATCAATCTTTCAGTTGATAAGCTTAAATCATTATAATTTTTACGCCAATGTCCTTCCAAAATATTCAATGCTTCATTATCCATAATTGTATCTGCTGCATAACCACTCAAATAGCGAATTTCACCTTCCATCTCTGATTCAATATCATTTGCACATGCAAAGTAGGCAAATATAAAATGCCCCTCATCTTTAAAAGTTGAATCATAGATTTGATTGAGATATTTGTCAGCTGCAGTAATATTTAATGTGCTACCATTCCAATATGTTTGTGAATAAGGAATCATCATAATATAAGGCTGAACACCAGTCTCTTTATAAAAATCTTCTAGTCCACTAATTAATTGATTTGAACTTCTAATCCATCCAATTTGATCATCATACCAGTCTGTTTTAGAAACAACACCAGATAAAGGTGTACGCTCAGTTGTATTCTTTATCTTGTCAGAACTTTGACCTGTTGCTGCAAAAACAGCTATAAAAATAGCAATACAAACAATCATGATGATGAGGCTTGAAAGTACGCCAACAAATGACGAACGTCTAGGGGGTCTAGGACCATAATAACGAGGGCCACCGTAGTAACGAGGGCCACCATAGTCTCTAGGTGGGCGACTACGATAAGAGCTTGAGCTACGAGAACTGCTCACACGACTCGAGGAACGGCTACTTGAACTAAAGCCACCTGAAGAACGGCCACCACCAAAACTTCCACCAGAGCGACCGCCACCACCACTGCTTCTACCCATTACATCACCTCCATTTAAGATAATTCTATTATATCAAAAATAAAATCTGAATACTAGAAAACTTTCTACGTTTTAAAAAAATTCGGTGGGGATGATAGAATTGTTTCATTTAACAATGAAAATTATGCAAGATTATTCTCAAAACGATGGAGAAGAATTGCATAACAATAAAAAGTTGGTATGATGGAAAAGGAGGGAAGAAAATGAGTATAAAAGTGATTATTATGGACGTAGACGGGACATTAACTAATAGTAAGAAAGTTGTGACACCTCAAACGAAGGAAGCATTATTAAAAGCAGAAGAAAAAGGCGTTATTCTTATTTTGGCATCAGGTAGACCAACATCAGGATTAATGAGTCTTGCAAAAGAATTAAGAATGGATCAACATCATGGATTGCTTGTTGCATATAATGGATCTAAGGTCATTGATTGCGAAACAAATGAAGTTTTATTTAACCAAGCTTTAAGTATAGAGGAAGGAAAAGCTGTTTTAGAACATATGAAAAAGTTTGATCGTGTACGACCAATGATAGATAAAGGTGAATATATGTATGTAACAAATGTTTATGATAATATTATTCAATGGAATGGAAAACCTTTTAATGTGATGGAGTATGAATCAAGAGGAGGCAAGTTTAAATTGTGTGAAGTTGACGATCTTGCAGCATTCGTTGATTTTCCACTTAACAAGATTCTAACAACAAGCGATCCTGAATATTTACAAGCTCATTATAAAGAAATGATGGCTCCATTTCAAGAAACACTGAGCTGTATGTTTACAGGTGATTTCTATTTTGAATTTACAGCTCAAGGCATTGATAAAGCCAAAGCTTTGGATACTGTCTTAATACCAAAAGGATATCAAAGAGAAGAAATGATAGCTTTTGGTGATGGACATAATGATGCCTCTATGGTGAAGTATGCAGGAATTGGTGTTGCAATGGCAAATGCTGTCCAAGATTTAAAAGATATTGCAGATGATGTGACTTTATCTAATGAGGAAGATGGCATTGCTGTATCATTATATAAATATATGTCCGATATTATTTAAAAAAAGCACAATTTCATTTATAATGTTCATGGGGTGATCTCATGAACATTTTTAGTCAACTAGAACATATAACTAATTTAACAGATAATGAAAAGATGATTGTTGAATATTTAAAAAAGAATCCTGAAGAATTCATCACAATGAGTGCATCAGAGATTGCTAAAATATGCTTTGTTTCCACATCAACCATTTATCGCTTATGTCAAAAATTAGAATTATCAGGTTTATCTGAATTAAAAGTACAAATTTCAGCATCCTTGCATCATTATCTTCAAAAAAGAGATGGTTTTGATTTTGACTATCCAGTCAAAGAAAATCAAAGTCAATATCAAATTGTTCATCAGCTTAAAGAAGTTTATGATCAAACAATCATATCTTCTTTGAACCTTATTGATATTGACCAACTCAGATTAATTACACATCAAATGAAAAAATCGAAAGCGATTGATATTTATGCATCATCAGGAAGTTTATTCTTTGCTCAAAACTTTCAATTTCAAATGCAAGAAATAGGCATTGATGTTCATGTTCCAACTGAAGAATATCAACAACGTTTAAGAGCCTCTTGCAGTAATTCTCAACATTTGGCTATTCTGATTTCCTTTGGAGGAAGAAACCTGTTAATCAAGAAGATTATTTCTATTTTAAAAGAAACCAAAACACCCATTTTGTTAATTTGTGGAGCTAAACAAAATCCCTATGAAAAATATGCCAACTATCATTTATATATGAGTCCTTATGAAAATCATTATAATAAGATATCGTCATTTTCCACACGCTTAACGCTTTTATATATTTTAGATTGTTTGTATACATGTTATTTTGAACTTGATTATCATGAAAATGTGAAAAAGAAGTTAAATTACTATGAACATATTAGAAAGGTAGGAATGTAAAATGAAACTAGGAATTGTAGGAAGCGGTATGATTGTGAATGATTTATTGTCATTTATCCATGAAATTAAAGATATTGAACTGATTCACATTTCTGGTACAAAACACAGTGAAGATAAATTGCAGCATATAAAAGAAAAACATCACTTTTTAAGATACTCAACTGATTATCAAGAGTTATTAAATGATCATAATGTTGATACAATCTATGTTGCTTTACCTAATCACTTGCACTATAAATATGCCAAACAAGCTTTAGAACACCATAAACATGTGATTTTAGAAAAACCATTCACCTCAACCATTGAAGAAGCAAAGGAACTTCAAAGACTAGCAACACAACATCATCTCTTTCTATGGGAAGCCATTACCAATCAATATCTTCCTAACTATCAAAAAATAAAGGAGCTTTTACCAGAGTTAGGAAATATTAAGATCGTTGAATGCAATTACTCACAATATTCATCAAGATATAATGCTTTTCAAGAAGGTCATATTTTACCAGCCTTTGATTACACAAAATCTGGTGGAGCTTTAATGGATTTAAATATCTATAATCTTCACTTTGTGGTTGGGCTATTTGGTAGACCTCAAGATATGCTCTATTTACCAAATATTGAAAAGAACATTGATACATCAGGCATTCTTATTTTAGATTATTCGACAATGAAATGTATATGTATTGGTGCGAAGGATTGTCGTGCTCCATTGTCTAACAATATTCAAGGGGATCAAGGATGTATACATATTTCTACACCAGTGAGTATAATAGAATCTTTTGATATTTTAAAAAATGATGGAACAAAACAGAAGATTAATGAAAATAAAAAAGTTCATCGTATGTATGAAGAATTTATTGCATTTGAAAAAATGTATCAATTAAAGGATTATCAACAATGTTATCATAGACTAGAACATAGTCTCATTGTAACTGAAATACAAACAATGGCAAGAAGAAAAGCAGGTATAATATTTGAAGTGGAAAGAAAATAATCATTTTGGTTCATAAAAAGACACTCGTTTGAGTGTCTTTATTGTTATAGTGCAGCAAGAGCATCATCTAAAACTTTTTTTGCATTAAATGTTCTAAAATCTTCTTCATCAATTAAAAGGACAGGCGTTCCAGCTTTCGCAAGTCCCATAAACTTTCTATGAGACATAGCAAGTTGAGGAGTCACTAAAATAATATCAGCCTGTTCAATTGAGTATTCAACAGCAGTTTCAGCAGCAGCCCAAATGATAATTTCTAAATCTTTTTTTGCAGCTTCATCTTTCAGCGCAGAAGCAAACATGTTAGAAGTGACACCAGCTTTACAACATAATAAAATTTTCATATAAAATCTCCTTTCAAATGTCTATCTAAGTCTATTTTAACATAGAAATGAAAAAAATCATTTGTTTTTGTGTTTTAAAATGATTTTCATCTTAAAAGATAAGTTTTTAATAGTATGAAAAAGAAGAAAATTTAATAATAATTGCATAAATCATAAAAATGACAAAATTTGTATTATAATGTATAGGGGGTAAAAAACTGATATATCCATTTAAGAATTATAAAGAAGATTTGAAAAGATATTTTATAAAATAAACTATGCTATATAAAAAGGGGAACTTAAGATATTTCGCTTATTTTCCCCTTTAATTTTATATAATATAGGATTTTCACAAATTTATCATAGAATTTAGAATTCCACGATAAATTCTGGCTTTGAAAGTTTATTGACTTGCAATTTCTTAAATTCCAGTGTGGAATGAACATAGAGATTCAATGTTGTTGATACACTTGAATGTCCTAGCATTTCTGAAAGTGATTTAATATCAATATTATGCATCATACAATTTGTTGCATAACTATGTCTTAATGAATGATAATTAATATGAAAATGGAAATATTTACAAACTCTATGAAAATGATATTGAATATTTCTTGGTTCAGGAATAGATAGACTATTTGTGTAAACAAAGAACTTTCTATTTTCTAAATGTAATTGTTCATAATATTGTTGAATAAATATCATGACAAAATGAGGCATGGGAACAATACGCTTTGAGGTATCTGTTTTAGGTTCAAAAATCATGAGTTCTGTCTTGTTTAATGAATGATCGTCTTCGTGCTTTAATCTTTCGACTGTTCTGTTGACAAAGATAACTTCATTTTGAAAATCAATGTCTTCCCATTTTAGGCCACTCACTTCTCCCAATCTCAATCCTCCATACATGGAAAGTAAGATAACTATAGAAATTGGTTCGTAATGAGAAAAGCAATAGTAATCTAGTGATTCTTTTTGACCGGATGTCAATATTTTGCATTCATTCTTGAGTTTTTTTAATTTAATAAAATTGAAGTTAACAGGGGGCACTCCGTATTGTGATTGTGCAAATTCTAATATTGATTTTAAAACATAGCGAATACATGTTAAAGTGCTGTTGGCATATTTCTCAGATATTTTCTTTTGGAAATATTCTATGATAATAGTTTCATTGATTTCATCTAATAATAATTTTTTAAAATAATCAATGAGATAAGTATTAACTGTATGTTCATACTTAACATATGTGGAATATTTAACTGACATTTTTTTGTATTCTAACCATTGTTGTGAAATTTCTTGAAATTCATTTTGATTAATACTCTTTTTCATTTGTTTCCTCCTTTAAATCTTATAAATACGAATAGAACGAGATAATTTAAAAATTTAATAACTTTTCGTTCACGAATCCTTTATTTATTTGTCGGGATATGATATACTTCTTATCGTAGAATTCTAAATTCTACGATAAATGGGGAGTTGTGATAAATATGTGTTCGGGCATGATATTTAATAATGATTCATAAAATATGAATTGGTATATCTTATATGTATTAAGTTATAAAGCCGAACATTTACTTCCCAACTTAAATAGTATGAACTTTACTGAAGCATTTATTCCAAAATATGAGTATTATCATAGGAAATCCAAAAAGTATGAAATAAAACCAATGTTTAGTGGTTATATTTTTATAAAATCATCATTAGATCAGTTGACTTTTAATGATGCTTTAAGACATTTGGAACAAAAAAATGGGATACTTAAACAACTTGTTAAAAAGGAGACTTCTGCCTTAACAGTTGATGAAATAGATATGTTTGAAAAGCTATTAGATTCATCTTATATTATAAGAATGTCTAAGGCTTACATACAAGAAGGAAAAGCTGTTGTTGTAGAAGGACCATTAAAAGCATTTGAAAAAAACATAACAAAAGTGATATCTCATGAACAATTTTGTTATCTTGATTTATCTTTTATGGATAGAAAGATCAGAGCAGGATTAAAGATTATAGACAAAAATGATATAGAGAGAATGGAATAGCCGCCTCTACATTCGTTTTGATCATAGTATTGAAAAGCCTTATTATGATGATAGGGTAGGGAATGTCATGTCTAAATAGGGTTAATAAGAGAGAGGAAAGAAGTGTTTCTATAGTGAATGGTTATTTTAGGAATTTATGGCAATGGACTTTTATTGGTGGATAAAGGAATATTCTTATCATAACAACTTTTGGTAGTATTGTTAATGTCATAGATAATGAGTTAACAGCTGATACTTGCTAAAGAGTTGTTATTTTATTTTTATGAGATAAATTGTTGTTAATATATAAGAGGCATTGCTTGGTGAGGGGGAGGAAAATGTATAAGAACTATGTGAAAAATTGTCTCGATTTTATTATTTCTTTTTGTGGACTCATTTTATTAAGTCCACTTTTTATCATCATTTGTATATGGATTAAATTAGATAGTCAAGGACCAATACTTTTTAAGCAACAAAGAATAGGCAAAAATAAAACACATTTTTATATCTATAAATTTAGGACAATGTCAATAAATACGCCGAAAGATGTACCAACGCATATGTTGTTAAATCCTGAACAGTATATTACAAGAGCTGGGAAGTTTTTAAGAAAAACATCACTTGATGAAATACCACAAATCTTAAATATTTTAAAAGGGGAAATGTCTATTGTGGGACCAAGACCAGCATTGTGGAATCAATATGACCTTATAGAAGAAAGAGATGATTATCATGCTAATGATATAAAACCTGGATTAACAGGATGGGCTCAGATTAATGGTAGAGATGAATTAGAAATCAATGATAAAGCAAAGTTAGATGGAGACTATGTGAAAAACATGTCTTTTTTATTTGATGTGAAATGTTTTTTTATGACATTTGGCGTAGTTATAACATCTAAAGGAATAGTAGAAGGTGATAGGACATGAAAATAGCTATTATTACCAATCATTCTTATATGTTATACCGGTTTAGAAAAGATTTGATTCAAAAACTATTAGAAGAAAATGAAGTGGTTATTAGTACACCGTGTGTTGGGCATGAAGATGATTTAAGGAATTTAGGATGTCGGGTTGTAGATACACGTGTTGATAGGAGAGGTATTAATCCTATGGTTGATGTTCAACTGGTCAAAAGATATTTGCAATTTTTAAGAGTTGAAAGTCCTGATAAAGTGATTACATATTCAATTAAACCTAATATTTATGCAGGTATGCTTTGTCGATATAAAAAAATACCTTATTATGCGAATGTGCAGGGACTAGGAACAGCTTTTCAAAGTCCCATTCTAGCAAGCATGGTGACAGTTTTATATAAACATGCATTTAGAAAAGTGAAAACTGTTTTTTTTGAAAATAAAGCAAATGCAGCTCTTTTTCAGAAAAGAAGAATTATTCCAAAAGAAAAAGAAAAAATATTAAATGGTGCGGGAATTAATTTAAATGATTATCAATACTGTGCTTATCCAATGAATGAAGAAAAGATTCATTTTCTTTATGTAGGAAGAATCATGAAAGAAAAAGGTGTTGATGAGTTGTTTGAAGCATTCAAGCAATTACGCCAAAAATATCAAAATATTATTTTAGATATTGTTGGTTTTTTTGAAGACGAATATAGAGACGTCATTGATGAGCTTGTAAAAGATGAAAGTATCATATTTCATGGCTTTCAACAAGATGTGATTCCCTATTATCAAAAAGCACATTGTGTTGTTTTACCTTCCTATCATGAAGGTATGAGTAATGTATTATTGGAAGCTTGTGCGATAGGAAGACCAGTTATTACAAGCAATATACCAGGATGCAAGGAAGCAGTGAATAATCAAGTGAATGGATATTTGGTTCATGTGAAAGATAGTCAAGATTTGTATAAAAAGATGAAGGATTTTGTTGATTTAAATATTTATGCAAAGGAAACAATGGGAAAATATGCCAGAGATAAGATGAAAAGAGAATTCAATAAAGAAATGGTTGTGAAACAGACATATGAATGTATTATGAATGAAAGAGAATAACTTCTATGAAATTTATTTTAATGATTCTCATGATTATTGTAGGATTAGCTTATATGTCACAACGAATGTCTTTAAGGTATAAAAATGAAGATGGAAGAAAACATTGGGATATTTTTCTTATTCTTTTATTGATATTTTTAATTATGTTTGCAGGATTAAGAATATCCTATAACGATACTCAAAACTATGCCTATGGTTTCTATACATCAGAAAATATTCAATCATTTTTATCTCATCATGAAAACTTTAAATTAACAACAAATCCATTATTTTATGGCTTTCAAGCATTCATTAGAACCTATACAGATAATGTGAATATCTTTTTTATGATTTGTGCCATCATTGTCAATGTTTTCAATGTTCGTTTTATTAAAAAACATGTTGATATTCATGATTTTGCTTTTTCAATGTTTATTTATGTGACTTTAGGAACTTTAATGCTATCTCTAGCAGCCCAAAAACAAACTCTTGCCATGTCTGTTTTAACACTTGCATTATCACAATTATTCAATAAGAAATATATCAAATATTATATGATTGTTTTTATAGCTGGGCTCATTCATTCATATGCATGGCTTTTTTTCTTTTTACCACTTATGATGACAAAACCTTGGAGTTTAAGAACCTATGTTTTATTATTGATGACTATCGTTGTGATGTATACGTTTCAATCAACGATTGCGACCTTTGTAGAAGTGGCTGATCAGGTTGGAAAGAATGTTCCATTGGAGGAAGTTTTTGATGGAAACAAAATGAATTTGTTGAGGGTGGCAGTATATGCTGTCATACCATTAATTACATTCTTTTTTAGAAGAAGAATAAATGAAAATATTGATGATCAAAATTCATTATTTATACAAATGAGTATTGTTAGCCTTATGTTTATGTTAATGGGAACAATGAATGGCGCAAATATGTTTGGAAGATGTGCCAATTATTTTGAAATGGGCATTATCTGTTCATTACCGTGGATTATTAGACAGTTGTTTACAAAAGAATCTGTACAAATTGTGATGTTAACAGCGATGCTTTGTTTTACATCTTTTTATTTATTTGATAACAAAGACTTTCAAAACTTATATAGAAGAAAAGGTGTGACTCAATTTATAAGTGAGGTAATAAAATGGGAACAGTAAGAATATTACATGTTGTGACATATATGGGGCGAGGTGGTTTAGAAACAATGCTCATGAATTACTATCGCCATATTGATAGGAGTAAAGTACAGTTTGATTTTCTAGTCCATAGAGATTTTAAAGCAGATTATGATGATGAAATATTATCTTTAGGTGGTAAAATATACCATTTACCAAAATTGAATCCATTGAGTTTTCAATATCGTAGACAGTTAAATGCATTTTTTAAAAATCATCCTGAATATAAAATTGTTCATGTTCATCAGGATTGTTTAAGTGCCATTGCTTTAAAAGCAGCATATAAAAATCATGTACCAGTTAGAATAGCTCATAGTCATAGTAGTAGTCAAAATATTAATCTTAAATATATTTTAAAAATAATTTATAAACGTTTTATACCTCAATATGCAACTCATATGATGGCTTGTAGTAAAGATGCAGGGCAATGGATGTTTCAGAGTTCACATTTTCAGGTATTAAGTAATGCCATTGATGCCAAAATGTATACTTTTGATGTAGATAAAAGAAAATTACAAAGAAAAAGTTTAAATATAAAAGAGAACGAAGTTTTAATAGGGCATGTTGGGCGTTTTAGATTTGAAAAAAATCATACTTTTCTTATTGATATATTTGATGAAATAGCAAAACAGATTTCTGCTAAGTTAATTTTAGTGGGAGATGGAGAATTGCAGAATAACATAAAAGAGAAGATAGAGACGTTTAAATTACAGGATAAAGTTATGATGACAGGATCTCGCAACGATGTCGCAAATTTAATGCAGGCAATGGATGTTTTTGTTTTGCCCTCACTATTTGAAGGATTACCATTAACAACTATTGAAGCTCAAGCTTCTGGATTACCGTGTTTGATTTCAGATAAAGTGCCACTCGAATGTAAGAAAACAGATTTAGTTCAACAAATTCCACTTTCATTGAGTGCGAAAGAATGGGCAGAAATCGTTATCAATGTCTTACAAATACAACGCAGAGATACTTATCAGGAAATAAAAAATTCGGGATTTGATATTTTAGAAAATGCAAAGAAATTACAAAATTTCTATCTGAATCATTATGTAGGTGATAGTGATGAATGATAAAATAACAATAACGGTTTTTACACCATCTTACAATCGTGCACATACTTTGCCAAGAACTTTGGAAAGTCTTAAAAGACAAAAAAATAAAAATTTTAAATGGTTAATCATAGATGATGGATCAGTAGATCACACCAAAGAGTTAGTTGATCAGTGGTTAAAAGAAGATTTTGGCTTTGAAATTCAATATATATATAAGGAAAACGGTGGCATGCATACTGCACATAATGTGGCTTATCAAAATATTGATACAGAATTGAATGTATGTATTGATTCAGATGATTGCTTGGCAGATGATGCAATCGAGAAGATATTATCAACTTGGGAAAAAGTTAAGGATAAGGGATATGCTGGAATCGTTGGCTTAGATGCTGATTTTCAAAAAAAAATTATAGGAACAACATTTCCAAAAGAAATGACTGAAACAACATTAAGCCAATACTATGCTTCAGGAGGTCGTGGAGATAAGAAACTTGTTTATCGAACAGATATTATTAATCAATATCCTGAATATCCTGTTTTTGATGGAGAAAAGTACGTTGGACTAAATTATAAATATATATTGATAGATCAAGATTATAAGTTGTATGCTTTAAATGAGATTTTATGTCTTGTCGATTATCAGATAGGCGGGTCAACACATACGATGTGGAAACAGTATTTAAATAATCCTAAAGGTTTTGCATTTTTGAGAAATATTTATATGCAGTATAACCTTTCATGGAGAAGAAATATTATAGATACTATTCATTATATATCAAGTAGTTTACTCGCAAAAAATAAGCATTTTGTTAAAGAATCACCAAAAAAGATATTGACTATATTATGTATACCATTTGGATATATTTTGAAGTTAGTTGTAATAAAAAGGGGATCTTAATATGAAAGAAATACTTATTGTTTCTCATGCTATGGAAATTGGTGGAGCTGAAAGAGCCTTGCTTGGATTATTAAATAGTATTGATTATACACAATATCATGTTGACTTATTTTTATGTCGAAATGAAGGAGAACTGTTCAATCAAATACCAAAAGATGTTCATCTTCTGCCAACAAATCAAGCACAATATCTTGCTGTACCCATGATAACACTTTTAAAACAATTCAAAATAAAAATGTTATATGGACGATTAAAAGCAAAGATTTTAGCTAAGAAAAGAGTGAAACAACTAAAATTAAAAGCAGAGAATCAAGTAGAATTAACATATAGTCATCTCTATACATATGCTTATATAGATAACATACAATCACATAAAGAATATGATTTAGCAATAAGCTTTCTAACACCTCATTATATATGTAGAAATAAAGTAAAAGCTAAAAAATATATGGCTTGGATACATACAGATTATTCAATGATAGATATAGATATTCAAGAAGAGTTCAAGATGTGGTCATGTTATGATTATATTGTTTCTATATCAGATAACTGTACACAATCTTTTGTTAAAAAATTTCCATCTTTAAAAGATAAAATCATCAGAATAGATAATATTATGACACAAGATATGATATTATCTCAAGCTGATGTTTTTGATGTTAAAGAAGAAATGAAGTTTGATGGTCTTCAATTATTATCAATAGGTAGATTTTCTTATGCAAAGAATTTTGATAATATACCAGAGATATGTCAAAGAATAATGAATTTAGGTATATCTATAAGATGGTATATTATTGGATATGGCAATGATGAAGAACTTATTAGAAATAAGATAAAAGAATTGAACATGCAAGAGCATGTTTTTATTTTAGGTAAGAAAGATAATTCATATCCTTATATCAAAGCATGTGATATTTATGTTCAGCCATCAAGGTATGAAGGGAAAGCAGTCACAGTAAGAGAAGCACAAATCTTGTGTAAACCAGTAATTATTACAGATTATCCAACATCATCTAGTCAGTTAAATGATAGTTATGATGGGATTATTGTTCCAATGGATAATGAAGGATGTGCTCAAGGAATTGTTGATTTTATTAATGATAAAGAGTTACAAGAAAAACTTATGTCTCATTTAAGAAATCATGATTATAGTAATCAAAATGAAGTAGAAAAGATATATAAGTTAATGGAGGAGTGATATGATACCAAAAATTATTCATTATTGCTGGTTTGGAAAAAAAGAAAAACCAGAAAAAATAAAGAAATGTATTAAAAGTTGGTATCAACATTTACCAGACTATCAAATCATTGAATGGAATGAAGATAACTTTAATGTATTTGAACTCAAATATACAAAAGATGCCTATGAAGCAAAGAAATATGCTTTTGTCAGTGATGTGGCTAGAGTGAAAGCATTATATGAAATGGGTGGTATCTATCTTGATACTGATGTTATGGTTTATAAATCTTTTAATGAAATATTAGATAAAGTTTGTGTTTTAGGTTTTGAAATGGAGAATTATATTGCAACAAGTTTTATGGCTTGTGAACCTAGACATAGTTTAATGAATGAGTTTTATAAGCTATATTTGGAATTACCGTTTTATGATAAAAATGGCAATATATTAAGTGGAACAAATGTGACAAAACTAACAAATATGTTAACAGAAAAAGGGCTATATAGAAATAATTGTTATCAAGTTATTGATGATAATATACATATTTATCCGCAAGAATATTTTTCACCATATAATTATGCTTGGGAATATAGTGAAAAAACAAATAAAACTATTTGTGAACATTTATTTTATGTCTCATGGATGTCTAAAAAAACAAGAATGAAAAAAAGAGTGAAAAAAATTGTAGGTAAAGTTATAGGAATAAGAAAACATAATTCTTACTTTATTGATTGAGGTTAATATGGAACTAAAAAAGAAAGATACGAAAATGTTGCAAGGGTTATCAGTACTTGCGATGGTTTGCTTACATTTGTTTGATAGAGATTACAATGGTTTGTTTCAACCACTTATTATGATTAAGGGTATACCTTTATCTTTTTATTTAGGACAGTTATCTGATTTTTGTGTATTTGGTTTTGCTTTTTGTACCGGATATGCTCACATGCTTTTATTTAAAGAACGGGATTTTTATAAAAATCGTTTAAAAAGTTTGTTTTCATTACTATGTAATTATTGGTTGATTCTTATATTATTTTCATTAATAAGTATTTTGGTAGGTAAAGGACAATATATTCCAAAAGATCTCGTATCATTTTTTAAGAATTTTTTCTTGATTGAAAGTAGTTTTAACGGTGCATGGTGGTATATGTATGCATATGCTTTTCTTGTTGTTTTTTCACCATTTCTTATAAAATTTATAAAAGATGGAAATAAATGTGTAATAGGTATTATAAGTTTTATCATTTATACTTTTAGTTATTATATTCGTTTTAAATATTATACAGATAATCTTATTTTAATGAAGATTGGACCATTAGGAATGACATTGGTTGAATATTTTGTTGGTGCAATGTTTTATAAATATCGTATATTAACTTATTTGTATAATATATGGATCAAGATGAATAAAGCAATAAGAATATTTTTATGCATAACTACAATTATAGTTTTACTATATTTTAGAACACTTATAGTTCCAAGTTTATATGTTGCTCCTATAAGTGGCATTATTGTAATGATTATATTTCATTTTTGGAATAAACCACATATAGTAGAAAAGATATTTTTATATATAGGCAAACATTCAACGAATATATGGTTAACACATATGTTTTTTTATTTAACAATATTTCCTGATTTGGTTTATAAAATGAAGTATCCATTATTCATATTTATATCTATGATTATTTTAACTTTAATGGTATCTCATTTAATATTTTATATCAGAAAGAAAATACAGATTATACATTATACATAGATTTCTTTAAGGAGGTGATCTTGTGATTAGTGTCATTGTTCCAGTATACAATGTCGAAAAATATTTAAAACGGTGTCTAGAAAGTATTGTTAATCAAACGTATAAAGATTTAGAAATTATACTTGTTGATGATGGTTCAACTGATTCTTCTTTACAAATATGTGAAGAGTATGCAGAAATTGATAAAAGAATAAAGGTCATTCATAAACAAAATGGAGGCTTGAGTAGCGCTAGAAATGCAGGACTAAGAGTGGCTAGTGGCGATTATGTGGGTTTTGTTGACAGTGATGATGATATTGATTTAAATATGTACCATCAAATGTATAATATAGCTAGTCAATATAATGTTGATTTTGTAATGAGTGATTATATACGAATTTCAACTAATCAAGAAGCTTACTTAAAGACATTGAATATTGATGACGGATATTATTCAAAAAAAGATATTCGTGAAAAGATATTTCCGTCATTAATTATGGGAAATAACCTAGAGTATGGTCCATTGTTATCTGTATGCCACTGTTTATATAAAACAGATTTCTTGAATGAATTTCAAATAGAGTTTGATGAAGAAGTACGATGGTCAGAGGACAATATTTTCAGTGCTATAGTTGGGTATAATGCTTCAAGTTTTTATTATTTAAAAAATGTAGGGTTATATCATTATTACCAAAATCCTGGTACTATTACAACTGGTTACAGAAAAGGGGCATGGAATGTTTACTTTTGTATGAATAAACATTTGCATAGCTATTTTGATTGCATAGACGATTATGATTTTAGCAATCAGTTGGATTGGCATTTAATGTTTTATGCATGCAATTGTTTAAGAATGTTGGCAGTACACCTAAACCAAAAAGAAGCAAGAAAAGAAATCAGATCAATTCTTAATTGTCAATCATTGCAAAATGCTTTTTACAATATTTCTTCTTTAAATATAAATTTTAAGTTGAAAATACAGTTATATTTAATGAAATATAAGTGTGCTTCATTACTAATAAGAATTGTTAAAAGGAGATAATTATATGACAATGCTATCTATTATTATGCCTATATTTAATAAAGAGAAATATGTAAGACAGTCTATTCAATCAATATTGAATCAAAATTATAAAAATTTTGAATTAATAATCGTTAATGATGGTTCTACTGATAAATCACTGGAAATATGTTTAGAATTTCAAAGACAAGATCAAAGAGTTCATGTGATGACTACAAATAATGGTGGAGTATCTAAAGCAAGAAATATAGGCTTAGATTATGCTAAAGGAAATTATGTATTATTTATTGATAGTGATGATTTTGTAGATCCCTTTTATTTGAGTTCATTTATGAATAATATGGATGATGTTGTTATAGGTGGTTTAACAAAAATTTCTCAAAATGGAAAAATTCTTGATAAGATTTCTCCTCCATACTTAGGATGTGTTGATATAAATATCGTAGCTCACAGTTTTTATCATGAACAATTAGAAACGGGGATTTATGGTTTCGTGTCATCAAAAATGATATCTTTGGAACTAATTAATCAATATCAGATACGTTTTGATGAAAGTATAACATTGGCAGAAGATTTTTGTTTTTTTTTAGACATTTATTCTAAAGTAGAAAAAATAACATTCATTGATGAAAAAGGATATTATTATTTGCAAGAAACAGAAAACTCTGCTTTAAAAACGGATGATTCAAAAATAAATTTTTTTCAACAAATCAATATACAGAAAAAAGCAAAAAAATTTCTTATTTCTAAAAATAGTTTTAGTGAAGAAAATGAAAAAAAATATTTACAATTAATAACAGGATATGTTTATACGATACTGCTTCAAAGTAGTTGTTTAGATTATAAAGAATATAAGTATAAATTTAATTTATTAAAAGAGAATGTTGAAATAGTTGATAAAGAGTGCCAAGGTTTTATGAAATTTTTTATTGATTTATATGATAAAAATAAGTATTATTTGATATTCTTTTTGTTAAAAATAAAGAAAGTTTTGGTGAGATAAATGGAAAATATTGTCATGTATGCTCATGGTGGTAGTGAAAATCATGGTTGTGAAGCCATAATTCGTTCTACAATCAGTGTGTTAAAAAATAAACAAAAGTTGCTCTTATTATCTTATGATGAAACACAAGATAAAAAATACCAATTAGATCAAATTATTGAAATCAAACAAGAAATGGATTTTATTAATAAGATGTCATTTGATTTTGTAAGAGCTTATTGCAAACAAAAGCTTTTTCATAATTATCATGAAATGGATGCTTTAATGCATAAAAACGCTATTGAACAATTAGAGCAAGTTGATATTTCATTATTTGTGGGTGGTGATAATTATTGTTATTCTGATGTGAAAAATTATTCTATTATTAATAAGTATGTGAGAAAGAAAACAAAAAAGATGGTATTATGGGGAGCTTCTGTAGAACCGGAAATATTAAAAAATGAAGTTATTCAGAAAGATATTGCACGATATGATTATATATTTGTTAGAGAAAGTATATCATATGATGCTTTAAAAAAAGTTAATCCGAATACATATCTTTATCCTGACCCTGCTTTTTATTTACAATCGGAAAAGATTGATCTTCCTAAAGAATTTGATGACCATTTTATGATAGGAATTAATATGAGCCCAATGATTATTAGCCATGAAAAAAAACAAGGACAAGCTTTTAAAAATTATGATTATCTGATTAATGATATTCTTAAGAAAACTGATTATTTAATAACCTTAATTCCTCATGTGATATGGCAGACTAATGATGATAGAAAGCCATTAACAATGTTATATGAAAAATATAAAGATACAGGAAGAGTTATTCTTATTGATGACCATAATTGTCAACAACAAAAATATATTATAGGCAAATGTCAATTTTTTATAGGAGCAAGGACACATGCTACAATTGCAGCTTACTCTCAATGTATCCCTACACTAGTTGTGGGCTATTCAGTAAAAGCAAGAGGTATAGCAAAAGATTTATTTGGCGATGAGCAACATTATGTTCTGCCTGTTCAACAAATGGTTCATAAGGAAGATTTAACCCATGCTTTTCAATGGATTGTTGAACATAAAGTTGAAATCAAAGCACAACTAAAACAAAAAATGTTTGAATATTCACAATTAAAAAAAGTATATGCAAGGGAATTGTATGAATAATGGAAACTGAACTTATTAGTGTCATCATTCCAATATATAATGTTGAGAAATATTTAAGAGAATGTATTAATTCAGTTGTTAGTCAGACCTATAGAAATATTGAAATTATTTTAGTAGATGATGGCTCTACAGATCATTCACCTCAAATATGTGATGAGTATCAGTTGAAAGATACAAGGATAAAAGTTATTCATCAAAAAAATCAGGGGGTTTCAGTTGCTCGTAATATAGGATTAAATTATTCTCGAGGAAAATATATTTTTTGGATAGATAGTGATGATTATATTTCTAAAGAGTGTATTGAAAGTTTATATGAGTTATTAAGAAAAGAGAATGTTGATATGTCTATTTGCAATTATATACAAGGATCAGATCGGAATTATATATTTAAACATGAGAATTCATACATTGAAACATTTGATTCAAAAAAAGGTCTAGAGTACATTTATAAGAATCATCATTATTCGTTTATTATGGCTGCTTCTTGGGCAAAACTGATCAAAAAAGAATTATATGAGGAATTAAAATATCCTGTTGATAAAATATTTGAAGATATTTATATGAGTCATCATTTAATTAATAAATGTAAGAAGATAGCATATGTGAATCAAGTTATGTATTATTATTATCAATGGCCTGAAAGCATATTAGGGAAGAAATTCTATAAAGAAAAATTAGATTATTTAGATGCATTTGAAGAAAGAATCTATTTTTTTGATAACTTGGGTTACCAAGAATTAAAAGAAAAAGCTAGAATTCAATATTTACATGCCTTAATATGGGAATATTCAAGAGCAAAAGATATTTTACATGACCATAAAATGATAAGAAATATAGTCACAAAATATAAACAATATTATCAAATAGGAACTTTCAATGAAAAGGTTAAACATGAAACAAAATGGTATATGTTTAAGTTTTATCTATCACCATATTGTACAAATTTCATAGATAAAGTGAAATGTAAGATGAGTAGGAAAGGAGATTAATATGGATTACCCTTTAGTAAGTATTATTACTTCTTGTTTTAATGGAGAAAGTTATCTTGTTCGCTACTTTCAATCAATACTTAATCAAACTTATCCTCATTTAGAATTAATATTTGTAAATGACGGATCAACTGATAAAACAGAAGAAATTGTTTTATCGTATCAACAGAAATTAGAAGAAAGAAACATACACTTTATTTACATTTATCAAGAAAACACAGGACAAGCTGCCGCTTTAAATCGAGGATTGAAAATATTCAAGGGAGATTATCTTACTTGGCCTGATTCAGATGATATAATGACAGCTGATTGTATAGAAAAGAAAGTTTCATTTTTAATTAATCATCCAGATTATAAAATGGTACGTTCAAATGGCTATTTTTATAATGAATTAACAAAAAAATATAGAAGAATAAGTTATTCAGAGAGTGATAAAAATGAAGATATTTTTGAAGATTTACTAGTTCTTAAAACATATGGATGCTGTGGATGTTACATGATTACAAGAGATTTATTTTTAAGTATATATCCTCAAAGAACTATTTTTAATTCACGTGAGGGTCAAAATTGGCAACTGCTAGTTCCCTGTGCAAGCTATAGTCAATGCGGATATATAGATGAAAATTTATATATTATATATGAAAGAGAAATTAGCCATTCAAGACAAAAAAGATCGAACATGGAAGAAATGAAGAGATTAGATAATTTTAAAGAAATCCTTATTGATGCAATTGAAAGGAGTCGTTGTGATAAAAATAAATATTTGAAATTGGTTTGTTTTGATTGTGCTAGAAAACAATTTTATTATGCAATAGACACCAAAAATAAAAGTTTGATTAAAGAAAAATATAAATTAATGAAACTATATGGTAGAGTTAATTTTCAGCAGAGATTATTATATATAAAATATGTCATATGTTGAAGGAAGTGATTGAGTGTGACTTATATAATTTATAAAATCTTTTTTCTTTTATCTAGAATAAGAAAAAGGAATTATGGAAAGAAGAATATAAAATATAAGATATCCAATAAAATGATTGGATATATAGAAGCATATTTCAATCTTTTTTTAGTTAAGTATTATAAAAAATATTCAAGCTATCAGTATGGTTTGAATACAGTAAAAAGAAATGAAAAAATTATAGTTTCCTTAACAAGTTTTCCCAAAAGAATTAATACTGTTTGGATAACGATTGAAACATTGATGAGACAATCAATGAAAGCAGATGAAATTATTTTGTGGCTTGCTAAAGAACAATTCCCAAAGAAATATGAAGATTTACCAAAAAAATTATTAGAATTACAAGATAGGGGTTTAAAGATAAAGTTTTGTGATGATTTAAAAAGTCATAAAAAGTATTTTTATGTTTTACAAGAAAATCCAGATGATATAGTCATTTTGGTAGATGATGATATGTTTTATCCAACAGATACAATAAAACAATTATATAAATTACATATGAAGAATCCGAATGATATATGTGTCATGACATCACAAAAAATTGAACCAGATGTAATATCATTGCCATCACAATGGAAAAATCCAAAATTGAATGAGAAAATTATTTCCTCTTGTCAAGTACAAATCTTTACAGGTAGTGGCTCATTATATACTCCTCATTGTTTAGATGATGATGCATTTTATAAAGAACTTATTTTAAGTCTTTGTCCATATGCTGATGATTTATGGTTAACATTTATGGCATATAAAAAAGGTACAAAAATCTCTTCACTGTCAAGGTGGAGACCTTTTCCTATCACTATTTATGGAACACATATTGATAGTTTGTATTGTATTAATGCTGAAAATGGAAAAAATGATGAGCAGTGGCAAAACTTAATAGATAGATATCCTGAAGAATTTAAAAAATGGGAGGAAAAATATCATGGACAAGATACTGTTTTATAAAAGTATTCGATTATTTCGATATATATATCTGAATTATTTTTCAAAAAATGTCGAAAGAAGAGGTCAAGGGAAAATTATACCTTATAAAAATGCAATTATAGACTTGGAACCAAATAGCAAAATTATTTTATATGATAAAGAATTAGAGATTGGCTCTAATAAATTAAGATATTCAAAAGCAGAAACATATATTCGTTTAAGAAAAAATGCAATTTGGGAAGTCAAAAATGGAGCTAGTATTTCTTATGGAGCAACAATAGAAGTTTTGTATGATGCTGTATTAGATACATGTTTTTTTACAATGAATAGTTTTAGCGTTATAATTTGCGCAAAAAATATTGTTATTGGAGATGATGTTATGATCGGAAGAAATGTTACAGTTTATGATAGTGATTTTCATAAAATTCAAAACAATTTAAAAGAAGTAAGCCAAAAAGTTTATATTGGTAATCATGTATGGCTAACAAGTCATGTAACAATATTAAAAGGTGTAACTATTTCTGATGGGTGTATTGTAGGTAATCATACAGTTATTAATAAGAATATAGAAGCTAATCAATTAGTAACAAGTAATATCGCACAAGTTGTAAGAAGAGAAAAAATAGAATGGAGAAAATAAAAGTGATTAGGAAGATAATATATAATCTAGGCATAAAAATTTTAATTGTCTTTTGTTGAACAATGTTGCAAGCGTGGTGTAAAAATTGGCGAGAATGTAGATTTGGTAAACGCAGAAATAGATTATTGTTTTGGGCATCTGATTACAATTGGTGATAATGTTTTTGTAGGATATGGTTGTATCATTCTGCCTAATGTAACTATAGGTAATAAAGTTATTTGTACATATGATGAATATATGAGAAAAAATTGAAAAAAAATGAAAAAGTGTCCTGTATCAGATATTTTATTTTTTGATAAGACAGAGGAGCAATGGAGAATGTTTTATCAAGAAGTCAAAGATAAGAATGGAGGATATGATTTATAAAAAAAGACTATATGATTTCAAATAATGTTATATTTAGAATTACCAATTCCCATAATATCATTGGTAAAAGCGGAAAAAGAAGTTAACTAGAATAGAAAACTTAAATAATGATAATAGTTTTATTTATTATATTACTATATTTGTATATAAAGAACAATAAATATATAAAAAGAATGGAGGTGAAATATGAATGTCACGTAGAGAAGGAAGCATGAAAAACTTTATTTGGGGAATCATTGGTACAGTGATCACCTCTTTGATAGCAATAGTTATTCCAAGACTTTTTATTGTAAATTATGGATCAGAGATTAATGGATTCTTGTCTTCAATACGACAAATATATATATATCTTGCTTTATTAGAGGCTGGTGTAGGAAGTGCATCTTTACAAGCACTTTACAGACCGCTTGCAGTAAAAGATAGAGAAAGTATAAATAAAATTTTATCTGCAACTCATTATTATTATAAAAGAACAGGGATTATTTATTTTCTTGGAATAATAGCCATGGGGTTGATTTATCCGTTATTCTTGGATACAAGTATTCCTTATTGTACATGTTTTTTTGTGATAGTTTTACAAGGTATGGGAAATGTTATTAATTATTTATTTGTTGGAAAGTATGTAACTTTACTTAATGCAGATAATAAAGCATATATCAATAATAATTGTGTAACAATTATTTCGGTTTTTACCGATATATTTAGAATACTGCTTTTATTGAATGGAAAAAGCATCATTATAATACAGTCTACTTATCTCTTTTTTAATATTATAAAAATGGTATTTATAATTGTATACACCTATAAAAAGTATCCTTGGTTAAATTTAAATGTGAAGCCTGATTTAAATGCAATTTCACAAAAAAATGCAGTTTTAGTACATCAAATCTCTAGCTTGATTTTTAGTAATACAGATGTCTTGATACTAACATTTGTTTGTGGACTTAAAATTGTAAGTATTTATTCGATATACGCTAGCATGTACTCAATTATAAATAATATCATTTCTATAGTTTCAGCAAGTATACAATCTGCATTAGGACAAATATTTAATTCTGATAAGGAACGTTTTATACTTATTCAGGATACATATGAAGCATATTTTATTTCTTTGGTTTTTTCGTTATTTACTATAATGTTTATCCTTATACTTCCTTTTCTTAAATTATATACAGCAGGATCTGATATTAATTATTTAGATAGTTCATTAGTTCTCTTATTCACATTATATCAGTTATTAAATTATGGAAGAACAACTTCAGGACAGATATTAACATTTGCAGGTGAGTTCAGTTCAACAAAATGGAGAGCAATTTTAGAATCTATTATTAATTTAACAGTTTCTTTTATTTTTGTTTTTAAGTTTGGAATTTATGGAGTATTACTTGGTACTATAGCAGCATTATTTTATCGTGCAAATGATATGATTATTTTTGCGAATCATAGAGTTTTAAAGCGATCAGCTAAATCTACATATAGAAGATGGATAAGAAATTTTATTATTTTTATAATATTATCTTTTATATTTAGTCAAGTGAATTTGTATGTAAATTCTTATAAGGGGCTATTCCTAGAGGCTATTTTTGTTTCTGTCATTGTCATTTCAATATATTTTGGATTAACTTTTTATTTGGAAAAAGATGCTAGAAATTATTTGCTTAATTTTATAAAGCAGACTATTAAACATAAGAAAGTTAAATCATAGAAAGGAGTTCTTATGAAAAAAATCATTATTATTATATTCACATGTATATGTTTATTCATAGCTTACTTTCTTTATATTTCTTATTATTCTTTAGGTGTTACCACCTATGAAATAAAAAGTTCAAAGATAAATGAAGATATCAATATAATCATGATTGCAGATATTCATGATCAACATTGTCATATCAAAGATAAAGTCATCAATAAAATCAAAGAATTCAATCCTGATCTTATCTTATGTGTAGGAGATATCATAGATAATCAATCAGAGAATGAAAAAGATACAATTCAGTTCTTACAATCTTTAACTTCTATCACTGATGTCTATATGAGTATAGGAAATCATGAGATTGAATATGATGAGAGCTTAGGTTTTATAGATGAAATAGAGAATATTGGTGTTCATGTATTGGATCAAGAATATATGGATATAAAAGTTCATAACAATTGGATAAGGATTGGTGGGTTATACGATTATGCATTTAATACTTATGATGGAAAGATCACTCAGGAGTCAATGCATAATAGTGTGACTTACCAATTTTTAAATACAATGACAAAGACATCATTGTTTAAAATCATGATGGCTCATCGACCAGATAGTTTTATATTTGGAGATGCATATCAATGGGACATTGATATGATCTTAAGTGGGCATCTTCATGGAGGACAAGTCGTTTTACCGTTTTTTGGTGGATTATATGCTCCTGATCAGGGTTTATTTCCTAAATATGATTATGGAGAATATGATTTAGATCAATCAAAGTTAATGATTACAAGAGGAGTCAGTAGTAGTGGTGAATTATTGCCAAGATTTAATAATTTACCAGAAATTGTTCAGATTGTTTTAGGAAGGGAGTAGAGATATGAAAAAGTTAGGGAAGTTTTTATCTGTGAAGTATTTTTTAGGTTTACAGGGTATTGTAAGTCTAATTTTTCTATTTCTAGTCAAAAATTTAGACATTTTACCAAATAAATATTTTCTAGTTATAACAACAATAGTCATTCTATTATTTGTGATCAATTTCTTTATACAGTTTAAAGCTAAAGAAAAGAGTACAAGAGCTATTATTTCAAGAGTTATTTCGGTTCTTTTAAGTTTATTGATGATTTTTGCTTGTTTTGAAGTGAATAGTGGAATGGATCTTGTTTCAAAGTTTACAAGTGTAGATTATCAGACGAACTCTATGTCAGTGATCGTTATGGGGAAAAGTGATTATACAAAGATCAATCATTTGGATCATAAGAAGATAGGAATAGTCAATGGGATTGATGAAGATAATGTCAATAATGCCATGAAAAAGCTCGATGAAGTGATTAGTGTTGATTATGGTCAATATGTCGATTTTCAACATTTAGTAGAAAATTTATATGATGGAAATGTCGATGCAATTTTAGTCAATGAAGCCTATCGTTCTATGCTAGAAGATGTCAAAGAAGCATTTACTGATGAAACACGTGTGATTTATCAAATAGAATTAGAAGAAAAGATTGAAAATCTTGCGAATGATGGTGCTGTAGATGATGGAGTCTTTAATATCTGTATAACAGGTATCGATACAGAAGGACCCGTATCTACAAAATCAAGAAGTGATGTCAATATGATTATGACAGTTAATATGAATAAACATAAAATCTTATTAACAGGTATACCTAGAGATTATTATGTGACATTAGCTTCTAAAAATGCTAAAGACAAATTAACACATGCAGGTATTTATGGAGTCAATGAAACAGTGAATACAATAAGTCAATTATTAGATGTCAGAATTGATTACTATTTTAGAATAAACTTTACTTCATTAGTCAATCTTGTTGATGTTTTAGATGGGGTTGATGTTTATAGTGATAGAGCTTTATTTCAAGGCAGTGACATTGAAATAAAAGAAGGAACAAATCATATGGATGGTCAAACTGCTTTAGCATTCTCAAGAGAAAGACATTCGTATGCTGAAGGTGATAATCATAGAATACAAAATCAACAAGCTGTTATGATGGCAATTATTAATAAACTGATATCACCATCAGTAATTACTCATTATAAAGATGTTTTAAATCAAGTTGAAGGAACTTTTGAAACAAATATGAGTTCCCAAGATATTTTAAAAGTCATTCAAAAACAATTAGATAACATGCAAGGATATACAATGACAAACAAATATCTTACAGGAACAGGAACAATGAAAAAAGGCTTATATTCAATGCCAAAAAGTAACTTATATACAATGATACCAAATGACCAACAAGTCAAAGACGCTAAACAAAAAATCAATGAAATCTATAATGGACAATAATCAATAAGAAAGGAGGATATCACAATGAATCATGAACTTTTATCATTATTAACAGATGCAAGATTAAATCGAAAATCTCAGCCAAGACCATTAAATTATGAAGAATTGTATCAGTTATCTGATCAACATCAAATATCTGCGTTGATTTATAACCAAATCTATCATTTTCCTGATTTTCCATTAAATCTTAAAAACAAATGGAAAATGGAAACATTAAAAATCAATGCATTTCAAACAATGCGAACACAAAAACTATTAGATATCTATAAAAAATTTAATGATCAAAATATCCCTGTTATTCTTGTTAAAGGAATCATTTGTCGCTCATTATATCCTCAACCAGATTATAGACAATCTAATGATGAAGATCTTTATATACAAAAAGAACATCTAGAAACAATTAAAGAAATATTATTCAAAGATCACTTTCAAATATCACATGAAAGTGATGATGTCATTACATTTATAGACTTTACAAAAGGATTAAGTTTAGAAGTTCATACATCATTATTTTCAGAAGAATCACAAGCATATGGTCAATATCAAAACTTATTTAATAAAGCTTTTCAACATACAAAAATACATACAATAGATAATGTTAATATTCTTTCATTAGATGATGATTATCATTTTTTATTCTTAATATTACATTTTGTAAAACATTTCTTACACTCTGGTGTAGGAATAAGGCAAGTCATAGATATCATTATGTATGCTGAAACATATGGAGAATTGATTCATTGGGATAAGATAATAGAAATACTCAAATACTATCACATTTATGATCTCATCATGAATGTTTTTTCTTTAGCTTATCATTGTTTAGAATTCGATTATAAAAAGACAAAACTCTCTTTACATGATATAGAAAATAGAGATTATCAAGATTTATTGAACGATATTATGAATGCAGGTATTTTTGGACAATCAACAGAAGAAAGACTTCATTCATCAACAATGACATTAAATGCTTTAGAAAACGGAAAAGTTAATGTTTTCAAAAGTATTTTTCCAACACTAAAAGAAATGCAAGGAAAATATGAATATCTTCATAAATATCCTTTTCTTTTACCTATTTCATATATATCAAGAATATATCATTATTTTTTAAATAATGAATCAAAAAACAGTAAACAAACCATTGAAATAGGACAACAAAGAGTAGAGCTCCTCAAAAAATATAAAGTGATTAAGTAGGTGAGAACATGTATAAAATAGGAAAATTTGTATTTGAGATAACAGGAATTGATGAAAAGTATATACCAGAAAACTTCAAAAAGTTTAAATCAGTTGATCAACCAGTTTACTATTACCATATTGATATTGTAGATGATATATCTATAACTCATAAACAATTTACGGTTAATAAACCAACCATAAAAGTGCATATTGACAATGAATTAGAAACAAGATATCTGAATTTACCTGGCGATACAAACATATACGCCAAATGTGAAGAAATTGATAATCAACATACAATGATATTATTTCATAAAAATTATCTCAATCTTATATGCTTTGATACCATATTCTCTTCTTTATTTTTATTAGAAAGAAGAATGTATCAATATAATCACTATATATTACATAGCTCTTATATTGTTTATCATCATCAAGCTATTCTCTTTACTGCTCCTAGTGGTACAGGAAAAAGTACTCAAGCATCATTATGGGAAAAATACAGAAATATAAAAATTATTAATGGAGATAGAACATTACTCACAAAAGAAGAAAACAGATATTATGCGAATGGATGGCCAGTTTGTGGATCATCAGAAATATGCCATAATCAATCTTATCCCATTATGGCTATTGTCATGTTAGATCAAGGACCAACAAATGAAATTAAGCAACTATCATATTTTGATAAAACAAAAAGATTGGTCAAAGAAATAACCGTTAATTTTCATAATCAAAATTATGTCAATCGTTATTTTGAGTTCATTGATCAATTAATCAATAATATTCCAATCATTCATTTATCATGTACAATCAGTGAAGATGCAGTAAATTGTTTGGATAATTACTTAAAGGAGGTGGTGCTTAGGGCCGATAAGAAGACATATTAGGGGGTATTTATTGGAATAACTATCTCCTTAAAAAGAAAGTGAGGGGAAAGAAACATGAACAAAGAAATGAGATTTATAGCCAGACAAGGATTTGTCACAAGAGAAATCGCTGGTGAGTTTATGCTAGTTCCAATGGATACTGGAACGATTCATTTATCGAATGGTACCATGCTTCCAGAATTCAATGGTATTATCGAATTAAATGAATTAGCATTATTTCTTTATAACACATTGTCTACTCCAAAAACATTGACTGAATTACTACACGCTGTTAAACAAGAATATGATACAACAGGTCAAGATGTAGAATCAGATATCAACGAGTTCCTAGACATAGGTATAAAGAATCAATTGATCTTTATTATGAAAGGAGGTGAAAACAATGAAAGCGTATAAAAAACCAGTTCTAAACGTAGAACATTTCGTAGCAAACGAATTCGTAGCTGCATGTGGTGATACTATCAAGAAATACCAATTTAAGTGTAATGCACCCGAAGGAACATTATATTATTATCCAACAAGTGACGGTAGTTTAGATGGTAATTATACTGGAGAAGGAAGGGCACGCATTTTAGGTTCATATAATCCTTGTGGCAAAACTCATGAAGTGAGTGTGCAAGGAGCTTTTTATGATGGATTCGTGGATTACAATAAGAATGGTATACATGATGAAGGAGAAGGAGTTATTGTGTACCGCGAAACTTTTTTTGGTATTGAATATCAAGGACATGCAACCAAAGAATTGGATGTAAAATCTTGGGAAACAACTGGTAAATCTTAATGCTACATTAAAAAGGTTCGGAGGGAACTCCGACCTTTTACTCATGTTAAATTATGAATGTTGTTATTTATACGAGGGGTGAATGATAATGGATAAATTACAAAAACCAATGGTTAATATAGAAAGTGATTCAAATTTTCAAGAATTAAATCAGGTTTCTAATCAAGAATTAATAAGAAAGCTTTCTAAAAACAAAAAACGGTATAGTACTAATAGTGATTTATTATTACGTGAAGTTGCAGGAGAGTATCTCCTTATTCCTACAGGGAGTAGTGCTGATTCTATTAATGGAATGATTTCTTTAAATGAATCTTTCTATTTTATATGGAAACAATTTGAAGAACCTCATACCATTTATGAAGTTATACAAAGTGCTATGGAAGAATATGATGATCCTGATGGAAAAATTGCAAAAGATATTTATCGTTTTGTATTAGAAAGTTTAAAGATTGGATTTGTAAAGGAGGTGAAATAAAATGGACACTTTAAAGAAAGCTTGGGTAACTCCTAAAGCATTTGTAGAAGAATTTACACCAAATGAATATATTAGTACATGTTGGACTGTAGCTTGTGCAGTTGGTGAAGGAGATTATGGAGGTTATGGAGCACAAGATAATTGGAAACAATGGAATCATCAAGAACCATGGGGTAACAATCACGATAATCATACTGGAAGCTGTAGTCAAGCAATAAACAATCAATTTGTTGTTGATGGAGAAAAAGTTTCTTTCTATGCAGAAAATAACGATCAACAAGGAAGTTTAAACGGTGGTTATTGCAGTTATATTGATATAGATGGAAGTGGAACCATAAGTAAGGATGATATTATTTTTTGGTATACGTTAAGTGGAAATAAAGATAGAAGATGGAACCATTATGGGACAGTTGAACTTGCCGATAAATCACATCCTAATCGTTCATAACTCTATAAGATAACATTTGTGTGTTTGGCATGATGAAGGTTAGAGTTCCCTCTGGGCCTTTTTATGTATGTAAGGGAGGATATTATGGAACAGGATATTGAGTTTGGTAATTCGGTTGAAAGAAAGTTATATGCTTGGGCAGAGTCACGTTTAGAACCAATATATGGTGTTTTGGAGTTAACACCTTTATGTAACATGAATTGTGATATGTGTTATGTGAGATTGTCTAAAATGGAAATGGAGAGTCTGGGGCGTTTGAGAACTTTGGATGAGTGGCTTATGCTTGCTAAAGAAATGAAGGATGCAGGGGTTTTATTTGTTTTATTGACGGGAGGAGAACCTTTGCTTTATCCTCATTTTAAGGAATTGTATTTAGAGTTATTGAGTATGGGAATGGTTATCACTGTGAATACAAATGGAACATTGATAGACGATGAATGGATTGATTTTTTTAGTCAACATAAGCCACGCCGTATCAATATCACATTATATGGAACAGAAAAAGAGTATCAGAACTTATGTCATTATCAAGATGGATATCAGAAAGCTGTTCATGCTTTGCGTCGTTTAAAAGAAGAAGGAATTGCGGTTAAGATGAATTGCAGTTTAACAAAAGCAAATGTTGAGAGTGTTGATGATGTTTTTGATGTTGCTGAAGAATTAGATATTCCATTATTTGTAGATACATATATGTGTCCTGCTCAAAGGGAAAGAGAACGTCCTTTTGACTTTCAGTCTCGCTTAAATCCTCAAGAAGCTGCCAAGATGCGTATTCATGTTTTAAGACGTGAAATGGGTGATGAAATATTTAAAGAATCTGCAAAATATAATCTTGCTTTAGCAGCAAATACGCCTGATGGTGAAGCCATCAAACAGGGGATGAAATGTAAAGCAGGGAAATGTTCTTTCACAATTAATTGGCAAGGTGAAATGCGTCCTTGTGTGATTATGGATGCCCCTCGTATCAATGTTTTTGAGGTGGGTCTTAGGGAAGCATGGAAGATGATTGTAGAGAAGTGTCAACATATATTCATGAGTGAAAAATGTAGTATCTGCCGTTTAAGAAATGTATGTAATGTATGTGCGTCTTATTCTTTGTTGGAAGAGGGTTCTTATGAGAAGGCTCCTCAATATCTTTGTGAGTATACGAAGTCTACGCTTCTGTATTTTAAAGAGGAATTAGAGAAGATGGAGAATGAGTTGTGAATACAAGGGAATATGTTGGTATTTTAAAGGAATTGATTTTAAATGGTGATGAAGTGAGTATGATTGTTGTAGGGAGTAGTATGTCTCCTTTTTTAATTCATAATCGTGATCAGGTTTATTTGAGGAAGATTGATGGTGTTTTACATAAAGGAGATATGTGTTTTTTCCAAAGAAAGAATGGAGCTTATGTTTTGCATAGGATTTATAAGATTGTTGGTGATGATTATTATTTTATTGGTGATAATCAGGTTGATGTTGAGGGCCCTATTTGTAGGGATCAGATTTTTGCGATTGTGTTTCAGGTAAGAAGGAAGGGAAAGATGATTCGGCCAGGGGATTTCTGGTGGAATTTTTTTTACTATATATGGTTAAGGATGATTCCGTTGCGTTATGTCGTGATGAAATTATATAAGGATGTTGATATATGGAATCGTTGAAAATGATTATACAGAAGATTAAAGATGGTAGTATTAGGGAAATGTGGGAAGAGTTTAAATGGATGTTTTCTTATGGGAAGAACTATAAGAAAGAAATTATTTTTTATACTCTTTTAGGTGTTTTTTCTACGATCATGACTTTAATTAGTTCTGTCGCAAGTAAAGAGTTGATTAATATTGTCACAGGGCATCAAGAGAATAGAGCTTTAGAGATGGCTGTTTTAATGGTGTCTATGTCTTTGTTTAGTTTGCTTTTTAATCAAGTGATGTCGCGTATTACATTAAAGATTAATATTCGTATTCAAAATGAAATACAGGCTGATATTTTTGATAAGATTATTCAAGTCAATTGGTTGGATTTGTCTTCTTTTCATAGTGGTGATTTGTTGAATCGTTTTAGTAGTGATGTAGGAACTGTTGCCAGTAGTGCCATCGGTTGGGTTCCTCATTTGATTATTAATGTTTTTAATTTTATTGCAACATTATGTTTAATTCTTTATTATGATCCTACTATGATGCTTTTAACGTTAGTGAATGCTCCTATTATGTTATGTTCTTCTAAGATTTTAATGTCAAGAATGAGGGATTATAATTTAAAGGTCAAGAAGATGAATAGTGAGATGATGTCTTTTGAAACAGAGACTTTTGGTAATATTGATTCAATTAAGTCTTTTGGTTTGGTTGATTTGTTTAGTCGTCGTTTAAAGAGTTTTCAAGAAAGATATAAGGTTGTGAATTTGGATTATAATATGTTTAGTATTAAAACCAATACAATCTTGTCTTTAATTGGGATGGTTGTTGAATTTAGTTTCTTTGGTTGGGCTGTTTATCGTTTATGGAGTGGTGCTATTAATTATGGTGAAATGACTTTGTTTCTTCAACAATCAGGTCGTTTATCTAGTGCTTTTAGTGCTCTTGTGGGTATTATTCCTTCAACTGTCAATTCTACAATTTCAGCAAAGCGTTTAATGGAAATTATTTTTTTACCTAAAGAAGAGAATAATGTTGAAAGAAGTCAATATTTAAATGATATTCAAGAACATGGTTTTTCTTTACAATTAGATCATGTTTATTTTTCATATGTTCAAGAAAAAAATGTTCTTGTTTCCTCATCAATGCAAGCTCATCCGGGAGAAATTGTTGCTTTAGTTGGTCCTAGTGGTGAAGGAAAAACAACCATGATTAGAATGTTTTTAGGTTTAATTACACCTAGTCAAGGACAAGCCTCTTTAATTGATTATCAAAATCATGTCTATCCATTAGATGCTTCAACACGTCATTTATTTGCTTATGTTCCCCAAGGAAATACGATCTTTTCTGGAACTATTGCTGATAATTTAAGAATGGTCAAAGAAGATGCTACTGATGAAGACATGATTCAAGCATTAAAATCAGCTTGTGCTTATGAATTTGTAAACAGATTAGATGATGGCATCAATAGTGAAATTGGTGCCAGAGGTCAAGGTTTGTCAGAAGGTCAAGCACAAAGAATCGCTATTGCCAGAGCTATCTTACGTGATGCCCCTATTTTACTATTAGATGAAGCAACCAGCGCTTTAGATGTGGCAACTGAAAGAAGAGTCTTAAATAACATTATTCAAAATCATCCTCATAAAACTTGTATTGTGACAACACATAGGCCAAGTGTTTTAAATATGTGTCAAAGGGTTTATCGTGTCATGGATACACATTTGACTTTATTGGATGAAGAAGAATCAGCTCGCATGGCGATGGATTTTTAAGGAGGTTTATGATGATAGATATACATAGTCATATTTTACCAATGATTGATGATGGCTTTCAATCTATTGGAGATGCATTAGATATGTTGGATAAAGCTTATCAAGATGGCACAGATGCTCTTGTCTTAACACCCCATTTAGCTTATGAATATGGTTTTATCAACCCTCATGAAAAGATTCTTCATTTGTTTGATGATTTTCAATATATTGTTCAAAAAGAACATATTCCTATTCAATTATATTTAGGATGTGAATTTTTGTTTGAATCACCTGAATGTTTTCTCAAACATTTAGATGATATAACAACCATTAATGGAACTCAATATCTTTTGATAGAGTTCTTTTTTGATGTCAATGAAAAAGATATTCTCACAGCAATAGATACGGTTTTATCACATCAATTGATTCCTATCATTGCACATCCTGAAAGGTATGAATGTATGCAAATATCATCAACATTAGCCCAACAATGTGTTCAAAAAGGAGCGTTACTACAAATAAATAAAGGAAGTGTTTTTCACAAATATGGACAATATGCCAAAGGAACTGTCATTGATATGTTAAATCATCATCTTATTAGTTTTATTGGTAGTGATGCTCATCATCTTTATCATAGAAATGCTTTGTTGCACAATGATTATTGTTATATTTGTGATTATTATGGTGATGTCTACGCTAATGAAATTTTTTATGAAAATCCTGAAAGAATGTTAAAAAATGAGGATATAAGGAGATGATTGTATGAATAGAAAACATGTTTTTATTATCATAATGTTATTCATGATCTATGCTTCTTTTCTATTTATAGAAAAGAAGTTTGATCAAAATGGGCAAAGTCCCACAATACAAGTTCCACAAACAACTTTAAAAGTCAGTGTGAAAGATAAAGAAAGTATTTTATTAAAAGATGTTAAAGCTACGGATGATGAAGATGGCAATCTTTCTTCACAAGTTTATATAGAAAATATATCAGCTTTTCAAAACAATCAAAAACGTATCATTACATATGCAGTTATAGATAGTGATGATAATATCACACGAACTACACGTGAACTTCAATATACAGATTATAAAAAACCCGATCTTTATTTAACAGATGCTTTATGTCTAACATATATTGAATCAACAAATGCTTTAAAAGATTATGTCGCAGCCAAAAGTGTTGTTGATGGAGATCTTTCTTCAAAAATATCAGTTGATCGTGCTGATTATCAAGATGGTCAATATCAAGTCACTTATTCAGTCACTGATAGTTGTGGAGTCAAAGTTTCTTTAAAAACAAATGTCACTCTTCTTACAACAGAAAGTCCTGTTCATATTTCATTAAAGAATTATTCTCTAAGAGTCAAAAAAGGAACAGAGATATCACCTCAAAAATATATTGATAAGATAGATTTGATGGGTATCAATTATAGTTATTTAAAAAATAATGTCACTGTTTCTCATCATTATGATGCTTCTCAAGAGGGAACTTATGAATTCCTTTATCGTATCAAAATAGATGGTGAAGTTGGCATAACAAAGCTTATTGTGATAGTTGAGGGGGATGAAAATGAATAATAAGATTTTCGTTTATGTGAGTTTTTTACTTTCTTATATCACTCAAAAATTAGGTGTCATTATCATTTGTTTGCTTGTTTCTGGGATAGGCTTAGATATATTCAAGACAATGACGTATCAGCCTCAATATGTGGCTTCTTTAAATGCTGCCTTAAAACTTGATGAAAATACGTATAGTCAATTAGAAGCAGCGGTTTCTTATACGCATACTTTGGAATATATTTTTAATGGTCAAGTTGTGAAAAATGATATTATGGAAAAAATGAAAGTTGATGATTTAGGTATGGTGTGTCATGTGAATAGTCAAAACAATACCAATATTATCACGATTCAAGTCATTGCGCCAACAAAGAAAGAAGCTTATTATTCGTTAAAGTATTTAACAGAATGGTACAACAAAAATGCTGAAAATTATCATTTAAATTATGAATTGGATATTCTTGAGAAAGCTCAGTTAAATGATACTCCCCTTTATATCAATAGTCATGTTGATCATTTAAAAACAGGTTTTATTTATAGTGGTGTTCTTTTACTTGTGATCTTCTCTTTCATTGTTTATTTTAAACCAACAATCAAAGAACCATCAGATATAGAAACATATATCGATTGTCGTCTTTTTGCAAAAATTCCTTATGAAAAGAAAAGCAGAAAAAGAAAAAAATCTAAAAAAGCTATTCTTATTTCTACATTAAAAACAAGTTTTGCCTATAAAGAAGCGATTAAGAAATTAAAGAATAGATTCGAGATTTCTTCACAAAAACATCATTATCAATGTGTCATGATGACAAGTTCTCTAGAAAATGAAGGAAAATCTACAATTGCTGTGAACTTAGCTTTATCTCTTTGTAAAAGTGGTCATAAAGTATTATTGATTGATGGTGATTTGAGAAAACCTTCTTTGCATAAGATTTTAAATCTTCACACAAAACGCAATATCAATAAATATTTGAAAGGTGAAGATTGGCAAAGTCAAATCCAGTATTTAGAGCGTCATGATTTGTATGTGCTTTGTGCAAAACAGGATTTAAATGATATTGAATCGCTTATGCAAAAAAGGATGCCTTTATTGATAGAAGAAGCTAAAAAAGAATTTGATTATATTATTATTGATGCCTCTCCAGCTTATGGTGTGAATGATCCTATTATTATGAATGAATGGGTGGATGCATCTTTTTTAATTGTCAAACAAAATGAAGCTTCTATTCATATGATTAATGAAACGATGAGTCGATTGGTTCAAGCCAATAATAATCTTATTGGTTGTATATATAATGCTAGTATTTTTAATTTTAATGAAAATAATCAATACTATGGATATCGTTATGGCTATAGCCGTTACAACAAGAATAGGAGGGGATGATCTTGCCAGAGAATTATGAGGATAAGATTGATCTTACAAAGTATTTTGATAAGTTTTATAGATCAATGCAAAAGATGAAAAGAATATTGATTCTTTGTATTGTTGTAATGATTGTTTTATTTGAATTAAAAACAATCTTTTTCTTTCAAACAACATATAGCTCTGAAGCTGTTTTTGTTGTTTATACGCAGGATCAAAATAATATTTTTGCTTCTCGTGATAGTGATGATGAAATGTTTGCGACATTTAGAGATCTCATGTGTGGAAATATGATGCGAGAGGTCATTCAAAAAGAGACAGAAGCTGATGTTTATAATGCACAGATTACTTTGAGTCAGTTATCAGATACAAATCTTGTTGAGTTACGTGTGATTTCAGATGATGCTCAGCGTTCTTATCAAATTGCTGATAGTATTTTAAATCATTATGGCCAAGTGACTCAATTGGTGATGAGTGATGTTGAAATTTCTGTTATTGATACACCTGTTGTTGCTCAAGAACCAGATGCCCTACCTCAGTATGTATTTGAAGCTGTGAAGGGTTGTATAGGTGGACTTGTGATTGATTTTGTGATAGTTTTGATGACTGTTCTTTTCCGTCATACGATCATTGATAGTGATGATGTGAAAAATATATTACATATGAGCTGTATTACAAAAATTCCTTGTGTCGGTATTCATCAAAAGAAGTCAAGAGGATCGCGTATATTATTGTCTAATCCAAGGATCCAGTATTCTTTTAAAGGCGCGTTTCATGATTTGAGATTAAGACTAGAGCAGGAGAAAAATAAAAATCAGTATCAAGTCTTTATGGTTGCCAGTGTCTTGCCTAATGAGGGGAAATCAACCACAGCTGTGAATACAGCGATATCATTAGCCCAAAAAGGTCATTCTGTTATTTTGGTTGATTTGGATTTAAGAAATCCTAGTGTTTATCAGATTTTAAAAGACCCTTCTATTAGTGGAAATATATCAGATTATTTGCAGGGTCGTTTTTGTTTGGATGAAGTGATTAATCAGTATCAAGATTATCCTATGGATGTGATCTATGGAATGGAATCTTGTGAGGATGCGACTGAGATTTTGTCAAGTGAGCAATTTGTTGAATTTGTAAAGTTGTTAAGAGAAAAGTATGAATTTGTGATTTTTGATGTCCCACCGTTATATATGTTAGAAGACGCTATGATTATTGGACGTTATTGTGATAGTTCTTTAATTGTTGTTAAACAGGATTATGTTCAAGTCAATAAGATTTTAGATGTTTTAGAGGAATTAAATGAACATATTCCGCATATATCTGGTGTGGTTATTAATCAAGCGAAACCTTCATTGTTTCATAAAGAAAGGGAAGCTTATGGATATGGATATAAATAATATAAGGATAAGGATGGTGTAAGAATAATGTTGTCTAGCGATAAAATATATGTTGTCCTTAATGAGAATGAGACTCTTTATTGGACAAAGAATAGAGATTTTCAGTTGTATAAAACAAAAGAAGGATTAGCGAAAAAGAAAGAAAAATATGCAGGTAAAAAAATTGCTGTTTTTTCTTTAGAGACAATTGAAAATATTGATGACTTATTTGTCGAAGAATGAAAGTCGGGAATTGTTTGTACAATTCCCGACTTCTTTTTTTAGATAAAATGTTTAAATAAACAAGATATATGATATTTTATGCAAAAATACATAAAATAAAATGACAGGAAGTGATGACATGAGTTTAACCAAGATCATTCTTTTATTAGGAATCGTTCTCTTGATCATGAGTGTGATTTTTATCATCGGTGCGATGAGACTTTCATCAAAAATCAGTCGCAGAGAAGAATACGAAGATTTCATGTATAAAATGAGTCAAAATGATTCTCATGGGCATAAGTGTTGCAAATAAATGAAAAATAATTATACTAAGGGTGAAAGTGAGGTTATGTTTATGGCAAACATTCAAAAAGTTGCAGTGATTGGTTGTGGTTTTGTAGGCGCAACATCAGCATTTAGTTTAATTCAAAGTGGTATGTTTTCAGAAATGGTTTTGATTGATGCAAATCAAGATAAGGCAAGAGGCGAGGCAATGGATTTAAGTCATGGAAGTGCATACTCAACTCCAATGAAAATCTATGCAGGCGATTATGATGATATTGTTGATGCTGGATTGATTGTTATTACAGCAGGTGCTAATCAAAAACCAAATGAGACACGTTTAGATCTTGTTAAGAAAAATGTGGCGATCTTTAAAAGTATTATTCCTGAAATAAAGAACAGAAACTGTGAAGGAATTTTGTTGATTGTATCTAATCCTGTAGATATTTTAACTTATGTGACATTAAAATTATCAGGATTTCCTGCTCATCGTGTGATTGGATCAGGGACAGTGCTAGATACAGCACGTTTAAAATATGTTTTAGGAGAACATTTACAGGTTGATAGTCGTAATGTGCATGCTTATATTATTGGTGAACATGGTGATAGTGAATTAGCAGTATGGTCTGGAGCACAAGTGTCTGGTATTCATATTAATCATTTTTGTGAATTAAGGGGACATTTTCAACATCAGGAAGCAATGGATAAATTATATCGTGAAGTGAGAGATAGTGCTTATGAAATTATTAATCGTAAAGGAGCAACGTATTATGGTGTTGCTGTGGCAGTCAGAAGAATTGCTGAAGCGATTGTAAAAAATGAACATGCTGTTTTACCTGTATCTAGTTTAATGACAGGAGAATTTGGTTTGAATGATTTATGTTTAAGTATTCCAACAGTTGTTGGACAAAATGGAGTTGAAATGGTTGTTGATATTTTCTTGAATAATGAAGAAAATGAACAATTACAATCTTCTGCTAAAGCTTTAAAAGAAGTATTAGAAAGTTTGAAGCTATAGTGAAGGATCATTATAAGATAATTTTTTTATAAATTTTGATGTATTGACATAAAAATTTTATTCCTTTATGATGATATCAAGAGCTGACGTCATCTCTCAAAAAGAGAGGAGAAAAAGAAATGTATCATTCAAGATGGAAAGGAAGTCATTATTTAGCAGGTTTCAAATATGGAGAAAAACTTTATAATAAGGGTCTTAATCCTTTTGAGCATATAAAGATATCTCAAAGAAGAAAAACTTATGCTCAATTATGCCTACCTATATATCAAAAATATTATCCTGAGATCATTGAAGAAATACAAGGTATGGCTGATGGGTTACGTGTATCATCAGAAAGAATTCAATCATTTTTATTTTCAATGTATGCTTATACTTATTGTGGCTGTTCATGTATTGCATATGTTGATAAGAATCAAATTCTTTTAGGTAGAAATAGTGATTTTGTAAAAGATATTGGAAAAGTCAGTGATAGTGTTGATTATCGATTAAATAATGCATACTCTTTTATAGGACATACTACAGCATGGTGTGAAATGGAAGATGGTATGAATGATCAAGGATTAGCAGTCGGTCTTACATTTATTTATCCCACATATATTGATATTGGAATGAACGCAGGAATGTTGGTAAGGTATATTTTAGAAAAATGTCAGTCTGTGAAAGAGGCTCTTGAGTTCTTGGAAACTGTACCTATAGGTTCAGCACAAACATTGACATTAGCTGATAAATATGGCCATATTTGTGTTGTTGAATGTAACTGTAAGAATATGATTGTTCGATACCCTCAAGAACATATGATTTATGCAACAAATCATTTTGTTTCTCAAAAAATGAAAAAATACCAAACACCTCTTCAAGATGACATTCATTCACATGAACGTTATGAAACAATGAAGACAATGTCATATCAAAGATTTGATCTACAAAAATTAAAAAAACTTTTATCAGGTGATTATGGTTTTATGTGTCAATATGAGGGAAAAGTCGACACAATTTGGTCGATCATTTATGATATCAAACATATGTCTATTGAGAGAGTTGAAGGCAATCCTTCACGAAAATCTTTTATGAAAGAAAAACGTATATAAAAATGTTATAAATGGATGCTCATTTCTCTATTTAATTTTATTCATCTAAATAGACTCAAATATTTTTTCAGTCTGCTGAACATTATGTTCCATTTCCCATTAAGAATTTGGATGCGTCAGTTGTTTATGCAACAATAGAAGATAGTTAAGATTATCATTAAAAATATAAGCGAAAGTTTCTTTTTGCTTTATTTGATAGCAGTTAAACAAAGGAAGAGTATCAACAGAACACCTCAATCAAGTATAAAATTATCATGAGATATAATAGCAAAAGAAAAGGTGATAATCATCTGTGATGATTATCACCTAATAAACAAAATATATTTTATCTCTTTTTTATTTCATCAGTTTCATAAATAAAGACAACACTACCTTTGCATCCTTCTTTAATGCCTGAAAAATTATTATATTGTTCTTTAGCTTTTTGAACGGCCTTAAAACGAGCAACTAAATTTTCTAAATCATCTCCTACAAGATTTCTTAATTTTTGAATAGCATTTTGATCAAATGTACGATATCCATCTGCCAAGGAATTCATACCATTAGTAAGAGTTGACATTCCCTTTTGCAATTCATTTTGATAAGATACTAATGCCGTTGAACCAGCACTCAGTGTTTTTGTTGCAGTATAAAATTGATCCATTGCTTGACTAAGAACACTTAATCCATTTGTGAGATTGGATACATTATTGATTTGCGCTAATAAATCATCAATAATTGTTTGTACATCTGTATATTCATCAAACATAGATGCATATTCCAAAAGAATTCCTTTTTGTTTTTCAATATCTGATAGAATTGTTTGCAATGTTGATACATCAATCAAATCAAGTTCTGGCAATGCAAGCGTTGGCATTGTATTCAACATATCTTTCATATTTTGTAATTGAGCAGAAGCACTATTCGCTAATCCTTTGATTTCTATTTTTTCAACTTTTAATAATAATTCATTTTTTTCTTTTTCTGTTAAAGATGATTGTTCAATCATATCTTTCATTTTTTGTTTTGCTTGTGTTGTTGCTTCACTATCGATATTTTGTAAATCAATGCGATAAATTTCATTTTTTAAATTTGTTTGAAAAGTTTCCATTGCTTCTTTATAATCTTTAGCATCCTGAATAAAAGCTTCTATTTTTTCTATATCTGTTTGATATTGTGTTACTATTTGTGATGCTTTTTGAGAATCTTTGATTAACGAAGAAATCGCATCAACAATTTCTTGTTTTTCTTCAGATACTGAAATATTGCTTAAAATATCTTTTAATTCATCAAGTTTTTCATTGATTTTCACAAGATTATCATCTAAAGGCTGTTTTTGTTGAATCATTGTATATAATGAACTTTCCATTGTTTGGAGTCCTTGATTTATAGCATTGACACCACCAAAGTATTGTCTAATATATTGATTCATTAGTGACATACCTTTGCTTAAATCCTGAGAAGCGGTAAGCAATTGTGAAGAAGCCTTTGTTAATTGTTTCATGCTATTTGTAAGATGAGTTAAATCATTTAATTCAGTCATATCATTTAATCCAATTGTTGAAACAAATGTTGCCGTAAAATCTAATTCAAAATCTTCAACATCAGCACTGACTTCAACATAATCAGGTAAATCAATATCTTGAGTTAATTCATAATCAGTCAACTTTAAGTCTTCTTCTATACCTGGAAAAGCCATTCCAACAACAATAATATCATCATAATTATCTAAAACTTTACCTTGGGAAACTTTCACATGAGAAAAAGTATCACCAGATAACATCAAAGCAGAAGCACACAAGAAAGGAACATGAACATTATATTTTTTTCCATCAACTGTTACAGTTTGACTTGTTGTATTTGTATAATCAAAACGAATTTTCACTTTCCCGCTTTTTCCTGCTAAATCTTTGGGATCAATTTCTTGGTTATCTAAATAGTAAGTTATTTGGACTTGAACAGGTAATTCTTGATCTGTTTCGCCTTTATAAGAAATATCTTCACCATGATTTTCCCAAATTAATGTCCCATCTTCTGATTGTGTAAATTCCTCATCACCTTCAACATTCTTTATATTGTTTAACATTGAATAATCTATAATTGAATTTTGATCATCATTTAGTTTTAATAAATCTTCTACTTTTATTTTTGTCACTGTTCCATTTGCATCACATTCAACTCTTACCGTTTCTTTTTTTTCATAATCATCACTTTCTCCAGCATGAACTGATGATAGCGATAAAGCTATAAGCATAAGAGACATAAAACCAAGTATTATTTTCTTATTCATCTGTATTCCCTCCTATTCAACATTTTTCAATGCTTCATCCATTGGTATTTTACGTACTTTACGATATTCCAAGAAGGCCACAATGACATATGTAGCCATTCCTAACAGAAACATTTTGACAAAGATGATTGGATTCACAATATAAGGTATCCATCCTGTCATCATTTCAATCATCATTTCTCTATATATGATACGCATCACAACATCAACCAATGGTATTGTCATCATTTCAAATAATAAAACCATAATCGATGTTGACATAATATAGAGAAGACCAATTTCTTTATTGTTATAACCTAATATTTTAGTCATTGAAATTGATTGCGCATTCTTTTCAATAATAATCTTGGATAACAAATAAATAAGGATCATAAATATAATAATAGCGATTCCTTGAACCAAATACATCATATTTCCCATTGATACACTCAATTGTCTAGAAATCTTTGTTAATGCATCCAAATCAATTGTTGAACCAATATATTTTTGATCTATATCTGTCAATTCACTATTAGAAAAATAACCACTAAAATAACTTTTATCTAAATCAAAAGTCTTATTTAACAGTTCTTGATTCATATAAACTGATAAACTCCCTTGATAATCATATATACCACTCACTTGAAATGAATATGATTTATCTTCATACTTTTCTTTTAAATGGAGAGTATCACCTACATCAATCAAATATTTTTCTGCATAACTCGAAGAAATATAAACTTGATCTTGAGTAACATCTAATGAAATATAACGACTATTTTCACTAATACCATATAAAATAATTTCTTCTGCCTGATAGTCTTCAAAATCAGTATTTAAAGCATAGGCACTAAATTTTTCAGCATCTTCATGATCGGTTTCTACTGCATAAGAGAATTTTAACATCGCTATGAAGGTATCTAATTTGCTATCGGAATTTAACATTTCTGTTGGAATCTTTAACATATATTGATAATCACAAATAAGTTGTGATTCTATTTGGTTTTGATAATCATTCAATAAAGATGGAAAAACCAATCCAAAGAAAAGTAATAAGTTTGCAAATAATATTCCAATAAATAAGGTTGCATAATTACTCATATTTTGAAAAATAACACGTAATCTAAATCTGGTAAAAAAGCCTAATTTTGAATGAAGATGAAGAACATGTTTTTGTTGTCTTCTTTTTAAATCTCTTCTTAAAAATTTTAATGGAGATAATTTCATTTTATATGAAAGTATCAAATAATTGATAACCACCATTAAAATAAGTGGGACAATTGTTGTGTAAAGAAAAGCCTCTAAATTCCATATTGTAACATATGTAGGAAGAGAATAACTTCCATAATACATATTGACACAGATGACCTTAAATAATGTATATCCCAAAATATTTCCAATAATCGCACCTAATAATGTAACAATAATTGGGGCTGTCATATAATGTTTAATCAACTCATGACGGGTATATCCTGAAGCCCTCAATGTTCCAATAACACTTGCTTCTTTAGAAATTGTATTCGCTGTTGTGACTCCAAACACAAATGCCATAATAATAATTAAAATATAAAGAAGAACAATCATCATGACTCTATCCCCACCCATATCTTCACCAGTAAACTGGATAGCCTGATTAAGATATTGTGGAACAAAATCATCTAAAGTCACTTCACTAGAAATATTTTCCATAAGATCTTCTGACAATTCTTTTTCTTCTGCTTCACTCTCTGGCATTCCATCTGTATATTTCCATGCATAACTATACACCAATAAATCTTCATCAAAATGATCAAAAGCATCCTGCGTCACAATTGAAACACCAAATTGAATAGAATCAAACATAGAATCACTATTATTTTCAAACAAACAACTATAATCAGATAATGCAATCAAACCAGTAATACGATATGTTTGTTGATGAGTAGAAACTGTATCACCTATTTCTAATTCATTGTTATCTGCATACATACGATCAATTGCAATCTCATCTTCTTGTTGAGGCATTTGCCCCGACATCAAACAAACCTTATTAACATCTTCTCTATTTGCATAAAAACGCAATGTTGTTCCATTAGTCAAAGATGCATCATAATAAAATAAATCATAAAGTTCTATATTATATTGTGAAATAGCTTTTTGTTGCGCCTTATTCATTTTATTTTGAGTCATAAAATGACCATCTTCAATATTATATTTCTCAAAACTTTCGTTATATGCCACAATCATACTGCCATCAGCAACTAAAAATCCTGAAACAAAACCTATTGTTCCAATCAACAATAGAAAAATGACTAGATATTTCCCTAATTCACTTTTTAATTCCCTTGGTAATCGTTTATTTAATGGATTCTTCATCAAACATCACCTTACCAATCTAAATCAACAGCAGGAACTCTTGCTTCATTCATAATATTAGATCGGATTTTTCCATCTTTTAATCTCACAACACGATGAGCCATATCCTTAATTGCATCATTATGTGTAACCATGATAATCGTATTGCCATACTTTTGATTAATCGTTTCTATCAAATTTAAAATTTCTTTAGATGTATGATAGTCTAAAGCCCCCGTTGGCTCATCACATAATAAGATATCAGGATTCTTCACAATGGCTCTTCCGATTGCTGTTCTTTGTTGTTGTCCACCAGATAATTGATTTGGCAATTTGTGACGCTGATCATAAATTCCTAATGTTTTCATTAAATCATCAACATCTAAAGGATGATCACTTAAATATGCACCCACTTCAATATTTTCTCTAATTGTTAAATTTGGAATCAAATTATACATTTGAAAAATATATCCAAGATGTTTTCTACGATATTGTGTAAGTTTCTTCTCATCCAAATCAGCAATGCGTTGACCATCAATACTGATATACCCATCATCAGAACTATCAATACCCCCGATAATATTCAACAATGTTGATTTTCCTGATCCAGAAGGTCCTAACAATACACATATTTCACCCTTCTCTATACATAATTCAATACCCTTTAATACATTAATTCTATTATCACCTTCACCAAAGGATTTGCATAAACCATTGATTTCTAAAAACATATTCCCCTCCTTGTTAGTGTCTGCTAACTCACGAACATTATAGTCCCATTACTTTTAAATGTCAATCTCATATTAGTCAATGCTAACTTATTTTCGATAAGAAAAGCTCAAACAAGTTTGGATATAGCGAAGACTAGCCACCATCATTTTTATTGTATACAAAAAGCCTATGATATCCATTATATCATAGGCTATAATTACCTATTGGCTTGACGCTTCCAAATTCTTAATAGATTATGGACATCTTTCCACAATATTTTACTCTCTATAAAATATATAAGAAAAGAGATCCTTTATTTTTTAGGTAATTTAAATGAACTCTTGAGTGAGACAATTCTATTGAAGATTGGATGTCCTTCTATTGAATCTTTTGTATCAATACAGAAATAACCATTTCTAACAAATTGGAAAGCATCTCCTGATTGATAATCATCAATTGAAGGTTCAATATAACATTCATCAACAATCGTTAATGAGTTTGGATTTAAATTCACAGAACCGTCTTCGTTATAAACGCCTTTTTCTTCATCAACCAAGTTTTCATACAATCTCACTGTGACTTTTTTGGCTTGCTTTACAGGAACCCAATGAATTGTTCCTTTCACTTTTCGACCAGTAAAACCAGTTCCGTTTTTTGTCACTGGATCATAAGTACAATGAACAACAGTGACTTTTCCATTTTCATCTTTTTCATAACCAACACATTTTACAAAATAAGCATTCATTAAACGAACTTCATTTCCAGGGAATAAACGGAAATATTTTTTAGGTGGTTCTTCCATGAAATCTTCTCTTTCAATCCACAATTCTCTTCCAAAAGGAATTTGTTTAACGCCTAATTCAGGATTTTCCATATTCACTTGAGCATCTAAATATTCCACTTGATCCTCTGGGTAATTATCAATCACAAGCTTAATAGGATCTAAAACAGCCATAACTCTAGGTGCTTTAGGTTTTAAGTCATCTCTGATACAGTATTCTAACATTGCATAATCTACAGATGAATTACTTTTTGCAACACCTACGAGCTCCATAAAATTCTTCAATGATTCTGGTGTAAAACCACGCCTTCTTAATGCCGCAATTGTGACAAGACGAGGGTCATCCCAACCATCAACAATTCCTTGATCAACCAAACGTTTAATATAACGTTTTCCTGTCACAACATTTGTTAAATATAATTTTGCAAATTCAATTTGTTTAGGTGGATGAGGATATTCTAATTCTCTTACAACCCAATCATATAAAGGACGATGATCTTCAAATTCTAATGTACAAATAGAATGAGTAATTCCTTCAATAGCATCTTCAATGGGATGGGCAAAATCATACATTGGATAAATACACCATTGATCTCCTGTATTATGATGTGTCATTCTTGCAACTCTATAAATGACTGGATCACGCATATTGATATTTGGCGAAGCCATATCTATTTTAGCACGCAAAACTTTTGATCCGTCTTCAAATTCTCCATTTTTCATTCTTTCAAATAAATCTAAATTCTCTTCGATTGATCTTTCTCTATAAGGAGAATTTTTTCCAGGCTCTGTTAAAGTACCACGATACGCTCTTATTTCTTCAGCACTTAAATCACAAACATATGCTTTCCCTTTTTGAATAAGCTTAACCGCTGCTTCATACATATCTTGAAAATAATTGGATGCAAATTTCACTTCTCCATCATAATGAGCTCCTAGCCATTCCACATCTGAAACGATACTTTCTACAAATTCTGTTTTTTCTTTTGTAGGATTTGTATCATCAAATCTTAAATAAAAAGTTCCATTATATTTTTGTGCTAAACCATAATTTAATAAAATAGATTTTGCATGCCCTACATGTAAATAACCATTTGGTTCAGGAGGAAAACGTGTCGCAATTTTTGCATACTTTCCTTCTTTTAAATCTTGTTCGATAATTCTTTCAATAAAATTCTTGTTAATTTCTTTATCCATAGAATAAACCTCCTATATATTTCTTATAACATATCTTTTCTTATTTGTGAAGATAAGAAAATGGATTTGCTCACTATGACATCACTGTTCTTTTCATTGGATTCATGCTGATAAATCATAGGTTCTCTTGTTTTGATTGAGTGTATGAAGATATTCGTCTCTTGGAATATAAACTTCTCGATTATACTTAAGTTAACTATAATTTATACACCATAGTTTACCATATTTTAGGTCAATATAAAACTAGAAAAAGAATAATTCACGAGTTTTTAGATGTCATCTTTTCTAAAGTCTTTATTTGTGGTAGAATAGGGCAGGAAGGTGATGATCATGATAAGAATTGGACAATCTATTGATATTCATCAATTGGTTGAGGATAGACCATTGATTTTAGGTGGGGTAGAGATTCCTCATACATTGGGATTAAAAGGGCATAGTGATGCGGATTGTTTATTACATGCGATTATTGAAAGTATTATTGGTGCGATGGGATTAGGGGATATTGGGAAACATTTTCCTGATACAGATCCACAGTATAAAGGTATTTCTTCAATGATTTTATTAGAAAAAACATATCAGATGATGCAATCAGAAGGATATACAATTGGTAATATCGATAGTATTATTATGTGTGAAAGACCTAAGATGGCACCTCATATTTTCGCAATGAGAGAAAATGTCTCTAGAGTTCTGCATTGTGATTTATCACAAGTGAATATTAAAGCAACGCGTGGCGAGAAACTTGGTTTTATTGGTAGAGAAGAAGGTATTGTTTGTCAGGCTGTTGTATTATTAAATAAGGAAGGATAGTTTATGAGTAAAGTAAGAACAAGATTTGCACCTAGTCCAACTGGGTATATGCATATTGGAAATTTAAGAACTGCATTATATGAATATTTGATTGCCAAACATGATGGTGGAGATTTTATTTTAAGAATTGAAGATACGGATCAAGGAAGACAGGTTGAAGGCGCAACTGATATGATTTATCATGTCATGGAACAAACAGGTTTGACTTATGATGAAGGACCAGATATTCCTGGAAACGTAGGACCATATATTCAATCTGAAAGATTACCTATTTATAAAGAATATGCTGATAAGTTGGTAGAATTAGGTGGTGCTCATTATTGTTTTTGTGATGAAGAATTGATTGAAAATGCAAAACAAGATCATGAAAATGAAGAACAAGGATATATTGATCCATGTAAACATATTTTATTAGAAGAAGCCAAACAAAGAATTGCGAATGGTGAAAAATATGTTGTTAGACAAACAATTCCTGATACTGGAATCACTTCTTTTGAAGATGAAGTCTATGGACACATTGAAGTAGAAAATGCTGGTTTGGCTGAAGGGGTTTTATTAAAGAGTGATGGATATCCAACATATAACTTTGCGAATATCGTTGATGATCATTTAATGAACATTACCCATGTTGTTAGAGGGAATGAATATTTGTCATCTACCCCTAAGTATAATTTGATTTATCAAGCTTTTGGATGGGATATTCCAACATATATCCATTGTCCCCCTGTTATGAAAGATGAAAAACATAAATTAAGTAAGCGTAATGGAGATGCTTCTTATCAAGATTTAATTGAAAAGGGATTTTTAAATGAAGCGATTTTAAATTATATTGCTTTATTAGGGTGGTCACCTGATGGTGAAAAAGAATTGTTTACATTGGATGAATTGGTTGATGCTTTTGATGTCAAACGTATTTCTAAGTCAGGAGCAATCTTTGATATTCAGAAGTTAAAATGGATGAATGGTCAATATTTGAAGAATAAAACAACTGAAGAGTTGGTTCAATTATGTCAACCATTCTTAGAGAAGGCTTATGATTTATCAAATAAAGATCAAAAATGGATTGAAAACTTAATTGTTGTTCATAAAGATCATATTTCTTATGGTGAAGAAATTGTTGAACAAGTGAAATTATTCTTTGAAGATGATATACATTTGGATGCAGAGTCTGAAGATTTTATGAAAGATGAAAGCATTCCAAATACTTTAAAAGTCTTTAAATCTAAAATTGCAGAATTATCAGAAGAAGACTTTACCCAAGAAAATATTCAAGCTTGTATTAAAGCAACTCAAAAAGAAGCAAAAGCGAGAGGAAAAATGTTATATATGCCAATTCGTATTGCGACAACAGGGATTATGCATGGACCAGATTTAGCTTGCTCAATTATGCTGTTAGGTAAAGAAAAAGTTCTATCTAGACTCTAGATAGAACTTTCTTTTAAAGTAAAGTCATAATAATGAAACTGAATGTTCCAATCGCAACTGCTGGTGGATCAATATGAGTACCACAATCTACATTAAAAACAATGCCAAAGATTGTAAACAATAAGTGAGAGAAAACACCAAATAATAGCGATAAACCAATATTTCCAGTTTGTATAATCGCATAACCAACAACCATTGTGATATGATGTGTTGCTGGAAATTGCGGATATTTAAAGGTGAAAATCAGTGAGAATGCACTGATATAAAAACCAATGGCAACCAAACCAGTGGCTTGGACAATCGCTATTGTCAGTAGAGAGATAATGATTGAAAAAATGACTTGAAAAGCCAAAAGATGAAATGTTGCCTGAGGTGAAGGGGTAAATCCTTTTTTATTGATCCATTGTTCCTGATTGAAAAGGATTCTTCCCAAAATACCAACAGTGACAACAACCAAAGCGCCAATATCTATCAACAAACCAGTACGTGAAAAAAGAGAAAATAAGATATATCCCAATAAACCAAATATTCCCCCACATAAAAAGACCTTATAGTCTTTTGTGAATAATAAACTGCGATTAGTATGAACGCCTCTGATATCATGATGTAATGCAGCATATGCAGTAGCAATAGCAGCTCCATTAAAAATAATACATGGTAAAAATAAAACATTTAAAATCACATCATTTAAAAAATGAGTTTCAATCCCCAATAAAGTACATATTGAAACAATGAGTCCAACAAATCCAGTACATACAAAAGTTTGTGTTCCCCCAAGACAGCATCCCAATACACCAGCTAGAAAAGCTAAAACGCTCATACTCAAAGACATATCATTTTATCTCCTCTCATTTATATGAATTTATTCTAACATAAATTGTATACGCTTCCAAATAAATATGTCGAAATAACTTGATTTTTTTAGATTAGCGATGATTCATCAAAAGGATAAAGAGATTCTTATTTTTTTAAATGTCTTTATATTGAAAAAAAGACAAAAAAGTTGCATAATGAGTATACATGATGATAAGTATCATACTTTTTTTAAAGAAATATGATATTTAATATGAAATGTCACAAAATTTTCATACAAATTTTATATGATGATAATCGGAGGTGAATGTCATGCAAAATAAGATTATTTGTAGTATATTAGCAGGTTTTATGATTATTGACGCATTGCTCATCTATTTGGCATTGACAATTTCACCAATTAAATTAAAAAGAACGAGTTTTCATTATGAGTATGGAGAAGATATTTCAACAGATGTCAGCTATTATGTCAATGCGAATGAGTCAGTCTTAGAAAGTGTTAAACTCAATTTATCACAAGTTTCTCCAGAAGTGGGAACATATCAAGCATCTATTGAATATTTTGGCGAAGTTCAGACATTTGAAATTGTTGTAGAAGATACAATCAAACCAAAAGTACAATTAAAAAAAGTAGAATGGCATATTCAGTTAGGTGAAACTATAAAAGCGTCAGATTTAATTAAAGAAATTCAAGATTTTTCAGCTACAACTGTTTATTTTTATGATGAGGAAAAGCAAGAAAAATATGAATCTAAATCGTATAGTCTTGTAGGTTCTTATGTTGAAAGAATTATTGTTGAAGATTCACATCATAATCAATCTGCTTCATTAAGGGTTAAGATTGTTGTAGAGACGAATAAAGTGCCACCAAAATTAAATGGAGTTGATCCTTTGGTGATAGGTGTTGGCGAAGATTATGATTTATTAGCAGGTGTTAGTGCTATTGATGATATTGAAGGTGACATCACAGATAGAATGATTGTTGAAGGAACTGTGAATAATTTTGTTGTAGGTGAATATAAAGTTGTTTATATGGTAAGTGATAGTGTAGGAAATACGACGAAAAGAATAAGAAAGGTGACTGTTGTAGAAAATGATAACTAATATATATGTGTTAATTTGTACAGGAATATTTATATATATTCATTTTATAGATGTTGGTGATAAGTTGACAACAGCATTACGCTTAGGGGCTTTTTATCCACCACAAATAAGAGAAAAGAAAGAATATTGGCGTTTTATAACATGCCATTTTATTCATATTGATTTTTTGCATTTTTTTATGAATGCTTATGCTTTGTATCAGCTGGGACATTTTTTTGAGGAAATGTTAGGACCTTTTGGATATTTATATCTTATTGTGATTTCCATGGTCTTTAGTTCTTTGATGTGTTATAGTGCATCCCAAATTTCATGGAGACATGATCAAACAATAACGCTTGGAGCAAGTGGAACAGTTTATGGTTTTTTTGGAGCAATTGTGGCTTTGGGATTGTTTGTAGGTGGCCCATTTATGACCCTTTTAGAAGATTTTATGTTGGTTATTGTTATCAATGTTGTTTATACAATTTTTAATCCACAAATTTCTAAGACTGGTCATCTTGGTGGCTTCATTGGTGGTGTTTTCGCAATAGTCGTTTTGTTAGCTTTGAAAATGATATGAGAATTCTTGTTGATGGAGATGCTTGTCCACAAAGACAAGAGATTGCTAAAATTGCTGTAAAATTTCATGTACCAATGATTGTTTTTACAGACTATGCTCATATAATGGAAAATCAGTTTTATGAAGTGAGAACTTGTGAAATTGGAAAAGATAATGTTGATTTTATGATTATCAATGAAGCTCAGACAGGGGATCTTGTGATTACGCAGGATTATGGTTTGGCCTCACTTGTTTTGGTGAAAGGAGCTTTGGTTTTGCATGTTAGTGGAATGATGATAGATCAGCATAATATTGATGAACTTTTAATGAAAAGATATATGGGCTGTAAAAATCGACATATTCATAAACATTTTAGAGGACCAAAGAAAAGAACAGAAGAGACAAAAATCTTTTTTATAGAACAGTTTTTAAAAATAGTAGAGGAAAGGAATCGATAAGAGGGAGTATATGAAAAAGTATATATTTTTTGATATTGATGGAACTTTGACAAATCACAATCCAGGTGGAGTGATTTTGCCATCAACTCATCAAACATTAAGAAAATTGAAAGAGAATGGACATTTTGTGGCTATTGCGACAGGCCGCTCTTATTCTATGGCGAGAGAGATGATGAATAAAGCTCATATTCATCATGCTGTTTGTTGTGGTGGTAATGGATTGGTTATTGATGATGAAGTTGTTTATATTGAACCATTAGATAAAGAAAAGGCTTTGATGATTGTTCATGAATGCATGGATAAAGGTATTGCTTTTGGTGTTATGATTGATGATACACCACATATTTATACACATAATCATGCTTTGAGTGATCAATGTCCAGAGTTAGCTGAATTTGCAGAAATATGTTTGATTGATGAGAAAGAATATGATGATTTTAATGAAATTCATAAGATACATATTGCATTGACGAGGGACGAAACAAATCCTTTAACTTCATTGCAGTTAACTGGTTTACATTATGCACGATATCATGATCATTCTATTATTGTGGAGCCTGATGATAAATATAAAGGAATTATTGATATGCTGAGATATATTGGTGGTTGTGAAGAAGATGTTGTTGTTTTTGGGGATGGGCATAATGATATATCCATGATGGTACAAGCCTCAACAAGCATAGCGATGGGTAATGCCATTGATGAATTAAAAGAAATTGCTACTTTTGTTACAAAAGATTGCACTGATGATGGTATAGCATATGCTTGCCAACATTTTGGCTGGATATAAAAATAGGAATGGGCAACCATTCCTATTTTCCACTATCACCATAATTTTTAAGAACTCTTGCACTTGGATCATCAACATTACAGCCTTCCCATTCTTTGTTAGGCATCCAGAAATCCTTAATCCATTTAGCCTGACCTGGATAAAATTCTTCAAAGATGTCTCTGTATAATAATGATTCTTTTGTGAATGGTGGACAATATGGATATTTTTCTTTAGCCATAGCAACATCTTCATCAGTATATAAAGAATCAGCATATTCTTTTAAATAATCTACCATTGAATGCCCTACTGCATCACTAAAAGCTGCTTTTTCTCTAAAAAGAATATCATCAGGAAGATAATCTAAACCTTCAAAAGCATGTCTTAACAGATATTTTCCTTTGTGATAAGTATTCATTTTCTTTTGAGGATCAATACTCATAGCATAATTGACAAAATCAATATCAGCAAAAGGAACTCTTCCTTCTAATGCATTGGCTGAAATACAGCGATCAGCTCTAAGAACATCATACATATATAATTCTTGAATACGTTTTTGAGATTCTTTTTGGAACTCTTCAGGACTAGGAGCGAAATCAGTATATTTATAACCAAACAATTCATCAGAAACTTCACCTGTTAAAATAACTTTTAAGTCTGTATGTTCATGAATATATTGACATAACAAGAACATTCCCATGCTAGCACGGATGGTTGTAATATCCCAAGTTTCTAAAGCATAAATAACTTTTCTAAGATGACTCAAAACATCGTCTTTTGTCATAATCACTTCTGTATGATTTGTTCCTAAATATTCAGCAACTTGTTTGGCATATTTCAAATCAATAGGATCAGTTTCCATACCAATTGCAAATGTTTGAATAGGATGGTCATGCATTCTTTGAGCAATCGCACATACTAAAGATGAATCAAGACCTCCACTTAATAAGTAACCTACTGGTGCATCTGACTGTAGTCTTTTTTCAACAGCCTTTTCTAACTTTGTACGTAAATGATAAGCAATTGTCTCTAAATCATCAGTATTGATTGTTTTTACATCACTCAAATCATTATAACAAACAAAATCCCCACCAATATAATAATGCCCTGGAGGAAATGGCATAATATCATCACATAAATGCACCAATGCTTTTGCTTCTGAAGCAAATGATATTTCATGATTTTCTTTTGAATAACCATAAAACATTGGACGAATTCCCATAGGATCCCTTGCTGCCATCATATGATTTGTTGTTGCATCATACATAACGAAAGCAAACTCACCATCTAACATACGCACCATCACATCTAAACCATACTTTTTATACAATGGCAAAAGAATTTCACAATCACTCCTACTTTGACAAGTATAATCTCCTGATAAATTTTCTTTAAGTGTAGGATAATTATAAATTTCCCCATTACATACAAGAACACATTGATTATATGAAAAGGGTTGCATTCCTCTACTTGATAAATCCATAATAGACAAACGATTAAATCCCCATGTTTGTCCTAATGAATAAAAGTAATCACATTGATCTGGACCCCTTCCTTGAATTTCTTGTAAAGCCTCATCAAAAACCTTTAATGAAAATTCCTCACTTCCAACTGCTAAAAACCCACACATATCTTTCACACTCCCCTTTAAAATAAAAACTCGCCAAAATATGCGAGTCTCATCCATAACACTATTTGTAAAACTTAGTGACATGGTACGGAAAATACTTCAATGAGTACTCGATACCCGCCAGCCGTAACATGACTGAAAACGTTCTAGCCTACTTGTTGCCTTTCGGTAGACAGCTCAAAGGTGTTCTTCGTCAAAGACTCCATCACTAGACTTTCACCAATCTCTAGTTCGCTAAGACTTCTGTCAATGCTTACTCTCCTTGTCATTGCTTTTATAAGTTGTTAATAGTATATAATAAATTATTATCAATTGCAATAATAATTTAGTATTAATTTAATAAAATTATAATTAAACCTGTCACTTTTGTTTTTTATGCCTTTACCCTGTTCTTCTCCAATCACAAAATCATGCCGAGCTTTACGACTTCTTCTTTCAATAATCTTGCTCAATAGATAATAATAGCTTGTTTTTATAAAAATAGATTTTAAAATCAATTGATCGATTGTTTGTGTTTCATAAATATAACTATACATATAAAAACAAAACATTCACTCACAGGATAAGATAACCAGACTCCTATTAGAGAATAAAAGATAGATAATAGAAAAACTAAAGGAATAATAATCAATCCACCTCTTAATATTGAAATCAAAAAAGAACTCTTCACTTCTTGGATAGAGGTAAAATAAGAAACATAGATCATATTCATTCCTGCAAAAAAGAATCCAGAGAAATAAATAATTAAACCAGTTTTAGCAATTTCTATCATTTGAAGATTTCCTTCATTGTTGAAAAAAGAAATAATCATATCTGGACATAAATAGACAAAGCCATAAATAAGGCAAGATATGATAAGGCTGAATATAATAGCATAATGTAAATATTGTTGAATACTTCGCAAGTCACGACGCCCAAAACATTGACTCATTAATGGTTGTATACCTTGCGCAATACCATTATACAAAGAAATGACAACAATGGCTAAATTACAGATAATGCCATAACTTGCAATCGCGATATTGCCTCCAAGACGAAAGACTACCATGTTAAAAACATATGTCACAATACCAGAAGAAAGTTCAGAAACGAAAGACGGTATTCCTACTTGAATGGTTTCAAACAAATCATGATAATTCAGATTTTGTCTTATGAATTTGAGATGATTATCTCTTTTTCTGAAATGAAAACTACAAATCAATATAGAAAGAATTGGAGAACATCCCGTTGCTAAAGCAGCGCCAAACATCCCTAAGTGACATGGAAATATAAAGACATAATCAAAAACTATATTAAAGAGAGTTCCTGCTAACATAGCAATACTCGCAAGTGTTGGATCATGGTCGTTTCTTACAAATGTCACAACAATATAATTCCCAATAAAGAAAGGTGTAAAAATAATAAATGTACGTAAATATTCAGCAGCAATAGGCATGACTTCCTGATTACCGCCCATCCAACTCACAACTTTTTCAGGAAAACATAAGCCTAAGATGATAAAGGGAATTGAAATAAAAATAGCAATGGAAAGAGTTTGGGAAAAATAATGCTCGCCTTCATTTTTATTTTGACTCTGTAAAATAGAAAAACGTGTTGCTCCACCAACACCAAGCATCAATCCGATTCCAAAGATAAGATTATAAATTGGTAAAACCAGATTTAAAGATGTTAAACCAAGTGGACCTACTCCATTCGCAATAAACAACGTGTCAGCTAAAATATAACATGACATACCAATCATACTCATCATACTCAGACTGGCATATTTTAAGAACATTTTTTTTATATTCATCATGTCACCTCCCTATGTTATAATAAACTATAGGGTAACCCTATAGTCAAGGAGGAATTTTCATGTCACAGTATTATCAGACCTATTATACAACGGGAGAGTTTGCAAAACTCTGTCATACAACAAAAGAGACATTGTTTCATTATGATCGTATAGGTATTTTAAAGCCTAGAATCGTTAAGGAAAATGGATATCGTTATTATTTATCGAATCAGTATTTTGAATATGATTTGATTAAGGTTCTACAAGGGGCAAGAATGAATCTTAAGGAGATTAAGGCTTTTATGGATGAAAGGAACAATGAAAAGTTTGTTGCAATCCTTCAACAAAAATATCAGGATTTAGAAAATGAGAAAAAGAGAATTGAAAATATGCAGTATCGTATACAAAGGTCTATTCAAGTAACGGAGTATAGTATGCAAATGAAACATCAGTCTCCTTATATAGAAGAATGTGATGATGAACATTTATTAGTTATGTTATTACCAGAATATAGTTTAAGTGATAAAGAGATGATTGAATATGTTAGTGATCACTTGGCTTATTGTTGGAAAAACAATTTAACAGAAGAAATTCCTTTAGGAACGATTGTCAAAAAAGAACGTTTTATGAGAGGCGTGTATACAGAAAATCTCTATTTTACAAAGATTTCACAGCCAACTGATGATTATCATTATCATTTAAAAGAAAAAGGAACTTATGCAACAATCTTACATAAAGGGTTTTATGATACGATTGGACGATCTTTTGAATTATTGTTAAAATTTATTGATAAAGAGGGATATGTGATTTGTGGTGATGCTTATGAGTATGAAATTAACAATTATTTTACGACACATGATGCACAAGATTATCTAATTTCATTATCTATTCCTGTTAAGAAGCAATAACTTTTTCCAGTCTTGAAAGTCTATGGACAAATCAATAAAAATCATTTAAGATAGAAGCACAGTGGAGGTTATTATATATGAAGTATAAATTAATTGCATTAGATTTAGACGGAACATTAAAAAATTCACAGAATAAAATTACACCAAAGACAAAAGAGGCATTAATTCAAGTACAAAAATTGGGAGTGAAAATCGTATTAGCGTCTGGAAGACCAACACCAGGTTTGCGTCATGAAGTTGCAGAGCTAGAATTAGAAAAATACGGAGGATATACTTTATCCTTTAATGGAGCGAGAATTGTAAATGCGAAAACAAAAGAGACAGTTTTTGAACAAACACTGACAATTGAGGAAGCTAAGAAAGGATATGATCGAGCAAAAGAATATGGATTGGCTTGTATAACATATCAAGATGATATTTTGATTACTGAAGATATTGATGATGAGTATGTTTATGCAGAGGCTTATTTGAATGATATTCAAAAGAAGAAAGTTGATTCATTTAAGGATAGTTTAAAGGATCCTATACATAAGGTCTTATTGACTGGGAAGCCTGAATATGTTGGAACAATAGAGGAAGAATTTAAACAACCTTTTCAAGGGAGTTTGAGTATTTATCGCAGTGCCCCATTCTTTATTGAAATTATGGCGAAGGGTATTGATAAAGCGGCATCTTTAGATCGATTGGCAAAATCTTTGGGAATCAAGCAGGAAGAAGTCATGGCTTTCGGCGATGGTTATAATGATTTGAGTATGATTGAATATGCTGGTTGTGGTGTTGCGATGGCCAATGCTGTAGAGGGTGTGAAAGAGAGAGCGAATATCATAACGCTTTCTCATGATGAAGATGGTATCGCTTATACATTGATGAGAGAAATAGAAGGGATGGATGAATCATGTTGCCAAATGATCCAGTAATGTTATTGAGTGTTGTGAATATGAAATTAAGAGATCAATATGATTCTTTGGAAAGTTTATGTGATGATTTAGATGTTTCTATGCAGGAAATTATAGAAAAACTAAAAACTATAGGCTACATTTATGATAATGAAAAAAATCAATTCAAATAATGAAGGAAACGTGTTATAATAATGAACACATGACGGAGGGAAGAGTATGTTAAAGTTAGAACAGTTTCAAGAAGCAAAAAAGAGAGTTGATGAAGTCATTATTCCAACACCTTTAATATATAGTGAAGCTTTTTCAAAAGAATGTAAAAATCAGGTTTATATAAAACCAGAAAATCTTCAAAGAACAGGTGCTTTTAAAATTAGAGGGGCTTACAATAAAATAGTTAAAATGGATGATGAAGCAAAAAAGAAGGGACTCATTGCTTCATCAGCAGGAAATCATGCACAAGGTGTGGCTTATGCGGCCCATAAACTTGGTGTCAAGGCAACTATTGTTATGCCAAAGCATACACCATTAATTAAGGTAGAGGCGACTGAGTCTCATGGAGCAGAAGTTGTATTGGCGGGAGAAGTTTATGATGATTCTTATCAAGCAGCTTGTAATTTACAAAAGGAACATGGATATACATTTGTACATCCCTTTGATGATGAAGATGTGATTGAAGGTCAAGGAACAATAGCTTTAGAGATTTTAGATGAATTACCTGATGCTGATATTATATTAGTGCCTATTGGTGGTGGAGGTTTGATTTCAGGAATCGCCTGTGCTGCAAAGCAAATCAAGCCAACTATTAAAATTGTAGGAGTTGAACCTGAAGGAGCTGCAAGTGCCTTGGCTGCTATTAATGAGGATCAAGTTGTCGCTTTAAAAGAAGCAGTGACAATTGCTGATGGAACAGCAGTAAAACAGATTGGCGAGCAAACATTTGATTATATTAAAGAATATGTAGATGGAATTATTACTGTATCAGATTATGAATTGATGGATGCTTTCTTATTGTTGGTAGAAAAACATAAATTAGTGGCTGAAAATTCTGGGATTTTATCACTTGCAGGTTTAAAAAAGTTGAATGAAAAGAATAAAAAGGTTGTTTCTTTAATAAGTGGTGGAAATATTGATGTGATGTCAATTTCATCTATGATTAATAAAGGATTGATATCAAGAGGACGTATCTTTACTTTTACAGTTCAATTATTAGATAAACCAGGTGAGTTAGAGTTTGTTTCTCATGTCTTATCAGAGTGTAATGCAAATGTTATTGGAGTAGAACATAACCAGTTTAAGAACTTTGCACGTTTTAGTGAAGTAGAACTACGTGTCACTTGTGAAACAAATGGCGAGAAACATATTGAAAAGATTATTGATACATTTAAGGAACAAGGATATACTATTGTGAGAATCAATTAGAGGAAGATGACTTCCTCTTTTATTTTAATGCTTTTGACTTTAGTCGGTTGAGTACATGAAATGTACGAAACAAAAAACTACCTGCTATGCGGGTAGAAAGAAAGAAGTTATACAAAACAATCACCTTTCCGTTTATAATGGAGTTG
>Ga0129308_1000375_pt1 | contig 70733 bp, 63 predicted proteins | sample L827metagenome_FD_94440 | JGI IMG/M metagenome (GOLD analysis project Ga0129308, IMG submission 94440) | Ring-tailed lemur group fecal microbial communities from Wisconsin, USA - L827 metagenome | ecosystem: Host-associated > Mammals > Digestive system > Large intestine > Fecal | place: USA...
ATGGCCCCGGAGATCACCGCCGCCAAGCAGTGCCATGAGGAACTGCTCGATGCCTGTGATGACGATGATGTGGCGTTCCTGCTCCGCTTTAACGATCCGCTGGAGGTTGTACGGGGTTACTGGGAAGCCGAGATCACCGGCCATGACCACAGTGGCGAGATGGGCCATATGCTCTGGGAGATTAGGGATCGGGAAATGTATTCCGGAGAGCAGCTTATCCAGCCGTCGGAAGATGCAGGGGAATTGCCATCCTCTGCCGTTCAAGATGAAAAATCCGAGGAGACTGGGGATGTATCCGTGAGCGATAAACTGATTTCACAGATCTCCACAGACGATCTGCGGAAAATGAGCGATAAAGAGGGACTCGTCCTCCAGGGCTGCGGCGGGCCGCTCCAGGAATGGGTGGACGGCATCAACGACCTGCTCACCGAGGCCGGCATCCTGCGGGACGGCAGCAGGTTCGCGTCTGTGTCCACTTTCCAGCATGACGGCCTGACCTGCCTGCTGTTCCCCTTTGAGAATGTGAAGCTGGATATGGGCAGACTGGCCATGTGGCGGCTCCATACCCACAGTCAATTCGGCGGCACATGGCTCAGTGACTATGTTCCCAACCGGCTGGGCGGCTTTGAAAAAGAACAAGCCCCGCGGCAAAAGCCCAAAATGAAGTTACTGGGCCATGACGGCAATATCTTCGCCCTTATGGGTACTGCCTCCCAGCTGCTCCAAATGGCAGGGATGCACGACCAGAACAAGGAAATGATCGACCGCGTTACCTCTTGCAATGACTATTACAAGGCCCTCAACATCATCAGCGAGTATGTGGAGACGGAACTGTCTCCCGAGATTGTGCCTAAAAAATCTCAAAAAAAGAAAGCGAGGAACACGAATGAGCGATAATCCCAGATGGGAGATTATCCAGGGCGATGCCCTAAAGCTGTTGGGAGGTTTCTCCCCCGGCTCCTTTGACGCTGTTATCACCGATCCGCCCTACGCCTCCGGGGGCCGCACCCAGGCGGAGAAGAACAAGTCCACCGCCAAGAAGTATTCCAGCATGGGGGATAACGCGCCTCCGCCCTTTGAGGGAGACTCCAAGGATCAGCGTTCCTGGACTCGCTGGGCGGCAGAGTGGCTGGCGGACGCCCGGAAACTGTGTAAGCCCGGCGCTCCGGTGTGTATGTTCATTGACTGGCGGCAGCTCCCCGCCGCCTCCGATGCGCTCCAGTGGGCGGGCTGGATCTGGCGCGGCACCGCTGTCTGGGACAAGGGCAACAGCCGCCCCCAGAAGGGCCGGTTCCGCCAGCAGGCCGAGTACATCGTCTGGGGCTCCAACGGCGATATGCCTATCAGCCGTCTCGTCCCCTGTCTGCCGGGAGTGTTCAAGTACGGCAATCCCCAGAACCGCATCCACCTTACCGAGAAACCCCTGCAGCTCATGCGGGACATCGTGAAAATCACGGAACCGGGTGGACGCATCCTGGATCCCTTCGCTGGTTCCGGAACCACCGTGCTGGCCGCTGTGCTGGAGGGCTACACCGCCACCGGCATCGAGGTCACGGACGAGTACGCCCATCTCGCCAGGGAGCGGATTGTGCGGGAGTTGGAGCAGGCGGCATGACGATGACCGCAATCGATCTGTTCGCGGGCTGCGGCGGGTTTTCCCTCGGCTTTTCCCAAGCCGGATTCCATGTGCGCACCGCTGTGGAGATCGACCCCGATACTGCGGAAACCTACCGGAAAAATCATGCGGATACCCATGTAATTGTGGATGATGTCCGTAACGTGGATAACTTTCAAAAAGGCGACAGCGACATCATCATCGGAGGCCCGCCCTGCCAAGGCTTTTCCATGGCAGGCGCGCGGATCCGGGCGGGATTTGTGGACGATTCCAGAAACTATCTGTTCCGCCGCTACGTTGACATTGTCTCCATCGTCCGCCCTCGGATGTTTTTCATAGAGAATGTGAAAGGGCTTTGTACATTTCGGAACGGCACCGTTCTGGAGGAGATCGTGGGGCGGTTTTCCGCACTGACACCTCCATATCATGTGTATCCCAGGTTGGTGAACGCCCAGGATTTTGGCATACCACAAAAACGGGAACGGCTGCTGCTTATCGGGACGGCGCACCCCATCAAGGATATAGACGCTCTGTGGGTGCGGACACGGGCGGATCTGCTGGCTGAAGATGTCCACTATTTTGATTATGCGTCTGTCTGGGATGCCATTGGCAACCTGCCGCCTGCGGCATGGAACGGGACTGTCCCCAATCCGCCCCCGCGGAGCCATTACCAGCAATCCCTCGCCACAGCAAATCCTGTGCTGCATAACCATACACGGAGCAGGCACTCCGCCCTGGCTGTGGATCGGATGCGCCGAGTGGGAAACGGGCAGGACGCCTCCGCGCTGAACGAGCCGATCAACTCCATCTATGGAGGAGCGTATGGCCGCCTGTGCTGGGACAGGCCCGCCCCGACCATCACCACCCGCTTTGATACACCTGCTGCCGGCCGCTTTACCCATCCGGACGAGAACCGGACGCTGACGCCCAGGGAGGCGGCCCGCATCCAGAGCTTTCCGGACAGTTATGTCTTTTATGGAAAAAGAACGTCTGTCTGCAGGCAGATTGGAAACGCTGTGCCTCCTAAAATTTCCTATTTCCTGGCAAGGCTCGCCCGAACGATACTGTCTGCCGATTCATCTGGATATTTCCAAAGAGGTGCGGTATCATGTGGGCTACCAAAAGAACTGGAGGTGTCACAAAATGAACGTGCAATTTTCCTTTGACAAAGCTGCCGTGGAGCGGCATGGCCACACCTTGGGCGATGTGTATCGCACCATCAAGAAACTGTTCGCCGCCCACGGCCTTCCCTGCGTCTCTGAGGAAGATGTTCTCGCCTTTGAGGACAAGGGCCATGGGGATGACTTTGCCTGTATGTGGGACATCATTCTCTCCCTGCTGCGAGCTGATTGGTTCATGGCCTGCGCCACCTCCTGCGTCTGGCAGGATGAGGACGGCGAGGAGGACGTACTCGCCCAGGCTGGAAAGGCACCGGGTGCTGTGTAGCATGGGAAAGAGCAGAAAACAAATCGCCTTCGATCTGAGCCATGAGGCGCTGAGACAACACTATCCTCATAAGGATACGGCGCAGGATCCACAGTTTTTCAAACGAGCTTACAAGGACATCCAGCGGTTCATGGATGCCAACGGGTTTGAGCGGCGGCAGCACTCGGTCTATGTTTCCGCTGAGGAACTGACCACGCTGGATGTTGCTGTCCTGATGCGGCGGATGGCCAGCCAATTCCCCTGGCTCGGCCAGTGTGCCGAGAAAGTTGATACCACGGACATCGGGGCGCAGCACAGCCTTTTGGGCCTGCTGCGCCCCTGCGCACAGTTGGATGTCTCCATAGACAGGGAGGTGACAGAGGAACTGTCACAATATCAGGGCTTGGCATCGGTCAAACAACCGAAGCGACAGAAAAAAAGATCGTTGGAACGATAGAGGACAAGGTGTATCTTTATCACCTTGCCCTCATTTTTATAGGATTTGGGGGTAACTATAACACCCAACTGGAGGTGCAAACATGGCGGTATCTACTATCAATACATATTTTTGCAGGAAACCGCGCTGCCTTCGTGATCTGCAGGAAGAAAACCACAGAAGTCCTGTCCGTGTTCAGGTTGAGAAAATTGTTCAACTGACCTATGAGCAGTACCAGCACTTCCTCGGTCACATTTGGGAGGATATGCCCTTCATCGCCACTAATCGGGAACTGACGGGCTGTGATCCCCAGGGCGTGACCCACTGCCTGCTGGTGACCACCCGCAGCATCCGGGGCGGCATCCTGGTGGACTGCCAGGGCTACAATTACGCCCGGTATGCGGCAGATGTGTGGGACAAATCGGCCCTGGAGCTGCGGAATGTTCCCCTTGACCGCTACGACCTGAGGCTCCGCCAGCCTCGTGTCAGGCAGGAACAGCGATGATGGCATTTCCCCCTTGAGAGCCGCGGGCTCCGCCCGCGCGGTTTCCAATCACCATACCGCTTGAAAGAAAAAGCCCCGCCAGCGGCGGGGCCGAGGCCCTCACCGCCCTTGGCGGTGAGGGCGCAAACCTGCAAATAAATGTCAAGCCCTAAAATAAAAATTTGGATGAAAATTTTCAAAAGAGATATGGCCAATGAAAAAGAGCACGACAACAAGGCCAGCCGGCATAGCCTGTTGGCCAAGGCGCCCCACAAGGGGATAGTATCATTTATGCGGCTCTTTTGCACGTCTCCGATGCGGCCAGGTACTCCTTAACACGGGCATAGTATATCCGAAGGAACTTGGCGGCACCGGCAACCATATAGACATAAAAGTGTTTCCCCTCGGCCCGTTTTTTGTCCATAAAAAGATAAACTGCATTGTCTACAGAGCCATGCTGCAGGACAACGCTCATGATCTGGAACAGCGTCCGGCGTAAATGTGGTGAACCACGTTTTGAAACGTGCCTGGATTTGGCCTCAAAATTTCCGGATTGAAATGGCGGCGCATCCACACCGGCGAAGGCAACCAGCGCCCGTTTGCTGGTGAAACGGCGGACATCGCCAATCTCGGCCATGAGTTTCGGGCCGGTGATGTCGCCAGCTCCCTGCATGGCCATGACAACTTCGTATTCAGGCAACAGAGAGGCCAGCCGTCGCATCTCGTTACGGAGAACAGCCTTAGATTCGTAAACAGCATTTAAACAGTCTACTGCTTGAACAATGAGAATCTTCGTGCTTTCATTTGCTGGAAATGTAGCAACGGCGTTTTGAGCGGCGCTGTAAATCTTTTCAACTTCTGCTTCCCGAAAACGGTATCCCTCCTTCTTACACCATCTCTGGTAGCTGTTAGAAAAGGCATTCAGCGAGTGTTTTTTCACACAGTCTTTGTGCCAAAAGGTTTTCACAAAGTCTACCCATTTGTAATGTCCCCGCTTGGAACAATAAGGAGAGGGAAGCACCTTGTTAATGCCAGGAAAAGTTTGATCCAACAGCGAGATCAGGCCATTACGCAGTTCAACACTGGTTTTCTGTGTCCGCTCATACAGACGGCACTGCATTTTCAGCATCTGCCTGGTCTCATCTTCATCAGAAAAATTTCTTAGCTCTGCCCAGAAGGTCAGGCAATAATTTGCGATTTTCAAAGCATCTGCCCTATCAGTCTTTACTCTACGGAGGGAATTATCGCTGAAATTGTGGATGAGAATTGCATTGACAACGCTGACGAAAAAGCCCGCCTCTTTTAGCGCATGGGCTATGGGGCGCCAATACATCCCGGTATGCTCCATGACTATCCGGATATCACCGCCGATCTCTCTCAGGCGCTCCACCAGGCGGGCAAGATCCTCGGCAGTATGGTTGACCTGGGTAGGCGATAGGATGATCTCTCCGCCAGGTCTACGTGCGGCAACCACGCTTTTACCGTTAGATACATCAATGCCGACTGCTGTAATAATTTCACTCATCATACAGTTTCCCTCCAGCCATTCTTGGAATCGGTACCAACCCAAACTTGTTCCCTATTCATCTTGCGTTGTTACACGAGCGTGCGGCCAGGCCGCTGCCTCAACCTGCAAAATCGAACGCTGCAACAAGGGGGTCGGCTGACAGTTTGCGGCGACGAGCGTAAGTTGCTCAAGCATAGCGTCGTCAGGCCGATTTCCCTCTTATTGTAGCCTCGGGAAGAACTTCCGTACAGGTCAGATTTCAATCCCTGGCTCAAACCTCTCTTGGCATTGAAACTACCCCATACTTGGTTCGTTTCTTATTGTCGCAAGCATAGCGCAAAGATATCTTTTGCGCGCCTGCAGGGGATACCCCTGTCCCCGATGCCGCCCTCGGGCGGAAGAATTGTTGGCCACAGGCCGCGGGAAGGAGCGTCGATGAAGAAAAAATATGAGATTTGTTTGCGGCTAACCCAAGGAGAAAAAGAGCGCCTGGAGAACAGCGCCCGTTGCTGCGGACTCTCCAAGACGGCCTATATGCGCCGCCTTATCATGGGAACAGAGGTCAAGGCGCGGCCCTCTCAGGAGATCAAGGCCCTGCGGACGGAGATCCACCACATCGGCAATAACATCAACCAGATCGCCCGCAGCGTCAATGCTGGGATTGCCAGGGCCGAGGACGCCAAACGGGGACTGTATCTGTTGGATCAGGTATACGAGTTGATGTACCAGATAGCGAAAAAATAGTGGCAATTACAAAAATACTGGCCCGGAAAGGCCGCTTGGACATTGGCATTAGCTATGTCCTCAACGGGGATAAGACTGAGGAGCGTGTCCTCACTGCCCGCCTGAATTGTGACCCTGGCCGAGAATGCCGCCAGATGCTGGACACAAAGCGCAGCTATGGCAAGGAGAACGGCGTGCAGTATTACCATATCATCCAGTCCTTCAAGCCGGGAGAGATCACCCCAGAGCTGGCGCTGGAGATTGCGAAAGAGTTTTCTCAGGAGCATCTGCCTGGGTATGAAACGGTGATCGGCGTCCATGTGGACAAGGAGCATATCCATGCACATATCCTGTTCAACTCCGTGAACGCAGATACCGGCGAGAAGTACCACAGCAACGCCCGGAGCTACTACCAGCAGATTCGTGCCACCTCAGACCGTCTGTGCCGGGAGCATGGGCTGTCGGTCATCATGGAGGGGACGCCAACTAAAGCGGTCAGCTACATTGAGTGGCTGCGCCAGTCCAAGGGCCAGCCCACTTTCCACTCCATGCTGGAGGCGGATTTGCATATGGCCATTGAGGACGCCAACGACCTGGGCCACTTCTTTATGCTCATGGAACACATGGGCTACGAGATCAGCCACGGGAACCGGCTGGGATTCCGTCTGCGGGGACAGGATCGGTTCATGTACCCAGGCCGGAAGAATCCGCTGTTTACCGAGGACGGCATCCGCACCGCCATCCAAGGCGGCCTGGAGGACATCGAGGCCGGACGCAGGCCGGCGGTGATCTACCACCCGCCCTACCGGCCCTACAAAAAGCACCCCAAATACACTGGCTTTATGGCGCTGTATGTTCACTATCTCTATGTGCTGGGGAAGATCGGGCAGCGGCAGTATCCGCCCCGCATGACACCCCAGCTCCGGCAGGAGGTCATGAAGTCTGAACGATACCGTGAGCAATTCGCATTCCTCCGTGACAACGCAATCACCACCCAGGCAGACATGGCGGCATTCCAGGCCCGCACAGAGGAAACACTGACCACCCTGACCAAGCGGCGCACCATCCTCAACGTGCGGAAAAAGAAACGCCGTCCGCTGTATGCGGCCCTGGCGGATGTAGAGGCTCTGTCTCCCGCCAAGGTGCTCTATGAGGAGGGACTGTCCGGCATGGAAGCGGAGTTTGCCCGGTACATGGACGCAGTGACGGCACTGGAAAAGTGCGGTATCCCAAGAGACAGGCTCATGAAGGAAAAGGCTGAAATTTATGAGCAGCTTGCCGAGGTTAACCGGCAGATTCGGGTGGAGCGGAGAAAGCTGGCCCTGTGCCGGGATATCCAAAGCAGGCTGCCCCAAATGCGGCAAGATATCAATCAAATTAAAGAACACTCGAAGGAGGTGGAACGAGATGAACGTAGGAGGCGGTGAGGCCGCTGACCAGATGGTGCGCATGATGCTCTCCGGCACAGAGGTGGCGGTGCGGCTGTCCGGCTCGGCACTGAAGAACCTTCTGGCCCTGACCATGGCGCTGGCCCATAACCGCAAAACCCTCTCCGGCAAGGTAAACATGGGCAAGATGTTGCGGGAGACGCGGGATCTGCGGCGATTCCCCATGACGAAGCAGCAGTACAAGCAGTTTAAGAAATTGGCCCAAAAGCACAAGGTGCTGTACTCGGTAATCTGTGACAAGGATGAGAAGGGAAAGCTGATGGACGTGATTCTGCCGGTGACGGAGCTGGATCGCGCCAATGCTGTTTTTGAGCGCATCCTCTATACGCTCCCTCCAGAGCCGGAGCGGAAGCCGGCGCGAGAGCTGCAGCAGGGCCGGGAGGTATTCCAGCCGGAGCGTCAGGCCCCGGAGAAAGCCCGCCAGCCCCAGGAAAAGGCGAAACAGGCCCAGCCCAAGGAACGGCAGGCCCCCAAAAGAGAAAAGGCCGTGTCCGGGCCTGTGACGGGCCGTCAAGGGCAGGTGAGGCCCCGGCAGCCGGTGTCCCAGCGGTCAGCCGAACAGGGCCGTCAGGAGGCCCCTGTGGCCCACAGTCAGGAGAACACGCCAAAAAAAGGTTCTCGGTCGGAACGAGACTTGCCCGTTATAAAAATCAGCTCCTCTATCTTCAGAGAGAGCGGCGCTGCGAGGGAGACGAGTGAACGCCCATCCGTGGAAGCGCGGCTTAAGACGTATCAGGCACAGCTCAAGAAACCGTCCGCTCCGACCAAAGTGAAAGCCAAAACAAAATCCCAGACAAAGGCACGATGACCGATATTTGTACGGCGCGCCCGGCAGGTGTTCTGTCGGGCGCTGTTTTAGGAGGTGATTCCCACTGAACCAACCATCCCGAACGGGCAAACTCACCGTTTACCTGTTCCTCTACATTTTCGTCATCTGGGCGGCGCTGCTTCTCGCTCAATCCCTGGGCGGCGGTCTGCCGGAGATCATCAGCAGCCTGACAGCGGCAATGGAGCACCCTTTCCAAATCAGGTGGACAGAGCATAGCCTCGTGACCATCCTGGCCTGCACAGGGGCCTACATCATGGGTATCTGTCTCTACGCAGACCAGCAGGGCCGGACGCGGGACGGCGAGGAGCACGGTTCCGCCGCCTGGGCCTCGCCCCAGCAGGTCAACGCGCAGTTCTGCCAGAAGAAAAACAAACTGCTCACCCGTAACGTCCGGCTGGGGCTGGACACCCATAAGCACCGGCGCTCCCTGAACGTGCTGGTCATCGGCGGATCAGGCGCGGCCAAGACGAGAAGCTATGTGAAGCCCAATATTTTGGAGGCCAACACCAACTATGTCATCACAGACCCGAAAATGGAGGTACTGACCGCTACAGGCGGCTATCTCAAGAGCCAGGGCTATGACATCCGTGTGCTGAACCTTGTCAACCTGGAGCAGTCGGACGGCTACAACCCATTCCGCTACCTGCGGGACGAAAAGGACGCCCTGCGGCTGGTGAACAATCTCATCCAGGCTACCACCCCAAAGGGTAGCCACAGCAATGATCCCTTTTGGGAAAAGGCAGAAACCGCTCTGCTGCAGGCCATCATCCTCATGCTGTTTCAGGAGGCCCCGGAGTACGAACAGAATTTTTCCATGGTCATGCGGGTGCTGGAGTATGCCGAGGTCAAGGAGGAGGATGAGGAATACGTCTCGCCGCTGGATCTGCTGTTTCAGTCCATAGAGCGGGAGAACCCCACCAGCGTGGCAGTGAGACAATATAAGGTGTTCAAAATGGCAGCGGGCAAGACTTCAAAATCCATCCTTGTGTCCACCGCTGTCCGGCTGGCCCCCTTCAACCTGCCTCAAATCAAGGCCATTACCGACCATGACGATATGGATCTCTACACCCTGGGAGAGAAAAAGTGCGCGCTGTACGCCGTCATACCAGACAACGATCAGACCTTCAATTTCTTGGTGAGCCTGCTGTACGCCCAAGCGTTCCAGACGCTGTACTACAGCGCCGACCAGATCCACCATGGGGCGCTGCCATGCCACGTCCATTTCATCCTGGACGAGTTCGCCGCCATGCCATTGCCTGGCTTCACCCGTGAGCTTGCCACCATGCGCTCCCGCAACATTTCCGCCAGCACGATCATTCAGAATATGGCACAAATCAAGGAGCTATACAAGGATTCGTGGGAAACCATCCCTGGCAACTCGGACACGATCCTGTATCTGGGCGGCAACGAAGCCAGCACTCACAAGTACATTTCCGAGGCGCTGGGCAAAGCCACTATTGATACGAAAACCCATGGGCAGACCAAGGGAAAATCCGGCTCCTACTCGACTAATTTCCAAATGAGCGGCCGTGAATTGTTGACTCCGGATGAAGTACGGGGGCTGGACAACCGCTACGCCATCCTGTTCATCCGGGGCGCCAAGCCGGTCATGGACTTGAAATACGAGTTGACCCAGCACCCAGCCATCCGCCACACCATAGACGGCGGCGGGCCGCCATACATCCACCACCAGGAGAAACCTGAAGTAAAATTCCCAGGCGAACCGCTGTTTGCCGAAGTACCGGACGATCTGTCCGAGGAAGAAAAGGAGAACGCAGAATATGCAGAAATTGAAGCTGAAACCCCCGAAGAACACCCTGGAGAACCAGAAAAAGATTGAGCGTCGTGCCAAGCGGGCCTATGCCGTTTTCGCCTGCCTGGTGCTGTCCATGGCTGTCATGATCGTCCCCGCCTTTGCTACGGATGACCCCCTGCAGATCGTGGAGAACCTGAGTGACTTCATCTTTTCCCTGATCCGCGCCATCGGCCTGATTTTGCTGGGCTTCGGCATCCTCCAGCTGGGCCTGTCCCTCAAGAGCCATGACCCCTCCCAGCGGGCCAACGGTATGCTGACCATCGCGGGCGGCATTGTGATCACCTTTACCCGTGAGATCCTCACCCTCATCACCGGCTGATCGGGTCAGCTTGACGGAAGATCGTTGGCATGATATGATTTTAATTAGTAAATCGGCAGCTTTGGAGGTGCAGAAATGAAAGCGGTTGTCATCGGGGCGGCAGGGCATATTGGAACTTATTTGATTCCCATGCTGGTTAAGGGAGGCTATGAAACGATTGCAATCACTCGCTCCATGTCCAGGCCATATGAGAATGATCCGGCATGGAATCGTGCAGAGCGTGTGCTTCTGGACAGGGAAAATGATCCGGCTTTCATTGAAAAGCTAAAGGCCATGGAGCCAGACATCCTTGTTGATCTGGTAAACTTCAATATCGCTGAAACAGAGAAGATTGTTGCTGCCTTCCAAAACAGTAAATTGAGCCATTATCTGTACTGTTCCTCCTGCTGGGCGCATGGTATGGCGGAGACGGTTCCTTTCAATCCGGATGATCTCCGCAAAGAACCTCTGGATGCTTATGGAAAAGATAAATTTGCCAGCGAAATGCTCTTAAAGGCACAGTACCGACAGTACGGTTTCCCGGCTACGATCATCATGCCCGGCCAGATCTCAGGCCCAGGCTGGACGATCATCAATCCATGGGGCAATACATCCATGCGAGCTTTTCAAGATATTGCGGATGGAAAAGAAATCTGTCTGCCAAACTTTGGTCAGGAGATCCTCCACCATGTCCATGGTTATGATGTGGCACAGGTATTCTATCAGGCAATCACACACAGGAATCAATCCCTCGGAGAATCTTTCGATGCTGAGGCCGCATCTCATGTTACACTTTACGGCTATGCGAAGCATTTGTACAAATATTTTGGTCATGAACCGAAAATCAAATTCCTCCCTTGGCCGGAGTGGTGTGCCTATGAAGGAAATTCGGACGAGTGTGATCACACATATTATCACATTGCAAGGAGCGGTGTGTTCAGCATTGAGAAAGCAAAACGGCTGCTGGAGTACCAGCCCAAATACACTTGCCTGGAAACGATTGATTTGGCCGTAAAGAGTTACATAGAACGAGGATTGCTAACTGTAGAGAATCAATAATCCCTCGTTTTATCAGTCAGCCGCCCTGAAACGGGCGGCTGACTGCCTTATTATCAAAGAAAGATTGTGAGGTGATAAAAATAGGAAGCGGAAACTGGATCGTGGACAACCTCAACTCCGCTCTGGGAACCTGGAACGACAAGCTGGCGGAGATCTGGACGCTGGTCAGTACCACCCCGGAGAACTTCAAGGGCGGCGCGGTCTGGAATGTGATTGTGAGCATCAACGGGGCGCTTCAGGCCATTGGCTGCGCTCTGCTGGTGCTGTTCTTCGTGATGGGCATTGTCAAGACCTGCGGCAGCTTTACGGAATTGAAAAAGCCTGAGATGGTATTCAAATGCTTCATCCGTTTTGTGCTGGCCCAGGCGGCAGTGACCCACGGAATGGAGCTGATGTCCGCACTGTTTCAGGTGGCACAGGGTATGATCTCCACCATCATGACATCCTCCGGGCTGTCGGCGCTGACTGCCACTACTCTGCCCGCAGAGATGGTCACCATCATCGAGGATGTAGGCTTTTTGGACAGCATCCCCCTGTGGGCCATCACCCTGCTGGGGTCGCTGTTTATTTGGGTACTGTCGCTGGTGATGATCTTGACCGTGTACAGCCGCTTTTTCAAGCTGTACATGGCAACGGCAATCGCACCCATCCCCATGGCCAGCTTCGCAGGACAGCCCTCCAGCAGCATTGGCGTGGCTTTCCTGAAAAGCTATGCCGCCATCTGTCTGGAGGGCTGTGTGATTGTGCTGGCCTGTGTGATTTTCTCGGCGTTCGCATCCACCCCGCCTGCCATTGCGGACGATACCTTGGCGGCAGCCACCATTGTGTGGAATTATGTGGGCGAACTGATCTTCAATATGCTGGTGCTGGTGGGAGCCATCAAAATGAGCGACCGGCTGATCCGTGATCTGATGGGCTTGGGCTAATCAGTGCCACAGCCCCTCGGTGCTGATGGCATACTCGCCAACGGCCCTGGCTTGCCGTACCCGGTAGGCCAGCAGCTCTGCGGCGGCACGTTCCTCCCGCCAATCCTCCGCCAGACCGGCGAGGCGGCGGAGCAGCGTCACTACCCAGGACAGGGCAGCCAGACCAATCAGGGCGAAGAAGATAGCATCCGCTAAGGTGGAGTTTGCCTGATACCAACCGTGGAACACCGTGAGCATCAGCAGCGCATATAGCATGGGGACTCCCATCCGGAGTCTGAGCGCCAGACGGAACAAAATGGGCAGCAGAACCAGCCCGATCCCTAAAATCATAAACATCATTGCTATAAACCTCCCTTTCTGGTTTGTGGCATAGTACCATAGGCGGGCAGGCTTTGCAACGGTCTGTCTGCCGATTCTTTCAATTCAATTTGGAGGTGATACCACTGGAGGTACGCATCAACAAAGAAGTCCGAGATTATCAGGAAAGCCTGTTCTTCGGCCTGTCCCTTCGGCAGTTCCTGTTCTCCCTGCTGGCCGTCCTGGTGGCGGTGGGGCTGTATTTCAGCCTGCGCAGTGTGGTAGGCAGTGGGGAGATCGGCTGGATCTGTGTCCTGGCCGCCTTTCCCTTCGCCATGTGCGGCTTTTTCCAATATAACGGCATGACCTTTGAACAATTTATACTCGTTCTGATCCGCTCGGAATTTCTCTATCCGAAAAGGCTTGTTTTCAAATCGGACAATCTATACACCAAAGCCCTGGAAAGTTCGATATTGAAGGAGGCTCTAACGCTTGATTAAAACCCTGCAAACCACGTTAAAGCAGGATAAAGAACACTTTGAGGTACCAAGATCTGTACAGGACGCCATTCCCATCCGCCGCCTATGGCCGGATGGGATTTTTCAGTTTGGGAGCAAGTTCTCCAAGACAATCCGCTTCTCAGACATCAACTACGCCATCGCATCCAAAGAGGACAAAACGTCCATGTTCCTGGGCTATTCCGAGCTGCTCAACGCCCTGGACACCGGCTCTACCACCAAGCTGACCATCAACAACAAACGGCTCAACCGCCAGGACTTTGAGCAGAAGATCCTGCTGCCCCGTCAGGATGACTACCTGGACGGCTACCGGGCAGAGTACAATGCCATGCTCATGGACAAGGTGACGGACTCCTCCAACAGTGTGGTACAGGAGCGGTACATTACCCTGTCGGTTCACAAGAAGAATGTGGAGGAGGCCCGTATCTTCTTTGACCGGGTAACCCATGATGTGACCTCCCGGCTGAATCATCTGGATTCCCACAGTGAGGAGCTGGACGCGGTGGAGCGTCTGCGGGTGCTGCACGACTTTTACCGCACGGGAGAGGAAACGGAATTTCATGTAGATTTGCGGGATCTGATGCGAAAAGGCCATTCCTTCAAGGATATCATCTGCCCAGACAGCCTGGAGTTCAAGAAAGATCACTTTGTTATGGGCGGCAAATATGGCCGGGTGCTGTTTCTCAAGGAGTACGCCAGCTATATCAAGGACTCCATGATTAGTGAGCTGACGGCCCTGAACCGCACCATGATGCTGTCCATTGATGTGATCCCCGTCCCCACAGACGAGGCCGTCCGGGAAATGCAGAACCGCCTGCTGGGTGTGGAAACCAATGTGACCAACTGGCAGCGGCGGCAGAACAGCAACAACAACTTCTCCGCCGTTGTCCCCTACGATCTGGAGCAGCAGCGGAAAGAAACCCGTGAAATGCTGGATGACCTGACTACCCGTGACCAGCGCATGATGTTTGCCGTGGTGACGCTGGTGCATCTGGCGGACAGCAAGGAGGAACTGGACAGCGACACCGATGCCCTCCAATCCACCGCCCGTAAGCACCTGTGCCAGCTCTCTACCCTGAACTGGCAGCAGGCGGACGGGCTGGTCACAGCCCTGCCTCTGGGCCTGCGGCGGATCGACGCCCTGCGGACGCTGACCACTGAGGCCCTGGCCGTCCTCATGCCCTTCAAGGCTCAGGAGGTGCGGGATCAGGGCGGCGTGTACTATGGGCAGAACGTCATCAGCAAGAACCTCATCATCGCCAACCGGAAAGAGCTGCTCAATGGCAACGGCTTCGTGCTGGGGGTGTCCGGCTCCGGCAAGTCCTTCACAGCCAAGCGGGAGATGGTCAATCTGGCGCTGTCCACGGACGATGACATCATCGTAATCGACCCAGAGTCGGAGTACCGGCCCCTCATTGAAGGGCTGGGCGGCGAGGTGGTGAACATTTCGGCTACTTCGCCTAACCACATCAATGCTATGGACATGGAACAGGGATACGGGGACGGCGAAAATCCCGTGGTGTTAAAATCCGAGTTCCTGCTGTCCCTCTGTGAGCAGCTCATGGGTGACCGGATGCTGTCCGCCAAAGAGAAATCCATCATCGACCGCTGTACTGCCAGCGTCTACCACAGCTACATCAAGGGCTTTTGGGGATCCCCGCCGGAACCCAGCGCAGCGGTTCCGGTGGGGAAAGGAGGAGCAAGGAAGCGAACGCAGTTTTCGCCACAGGCGGAAACGGAGTTGAGCGGACTTTGCGACGACGCGGACAAGGCCCCCACACTTCAGGACTTCCACGCCGAGCTGCTCCGCCAGTCCGAACCGGAAGCCCGCGACGTAGCTCTGGCAATCGAGCTGTTCACCGAGGGAAGCCTCAATACCTTTGCCAAGCCCACCAATGTGGATACCGATTCCCGCATCCTGTGCTATGACATCCGGGATCTGGGCAAGCAGCTCCAGCCGGTGGGGATGCTGGTGGTGCTGGACAGCGTGTTCAACCGCATCATCCGCAACCGGAAACTGGGCCGGAACACCTGGGTCTATATCGACGAGATTTACCTGCTGTTCCAGCATGAGTACAGCGCCAATTTTCTGTTTACCCTCTGGAAGCGTGTCCGCAAATATGGAGCCTGCTGTACCGGCTTAACTCAGAATGTCGATGATCTGCTCCAGTCCCACACCGCCCGGACAATGCTGGCCAACAGCGAGTTCCTGGTTATGCTCAATCAGGCGGCGACTGACCGGGCGGAGCTGGCGCGGCTGCTGAATATTTCGGACAATCAGCTCTCCTACATCACCAACGTGGACTTCGGGCGGGGCCTCATTAAGTGCGGCAGCGCCATTGTGCCGTTTATGGATGTTTTCCCGAAGAACCGGCTCTATAAGCTGATGACCACCAAATTGTCTGATATTTCCGGCAATGATATAGCGGCATAAATCTGATGAAACAGGGCCGCATCTGCGGCCCTGTTCCTCGTTCCGGGAGGTGATAAATCATTGAGAAAATCAAGGAAAAACGCACAGTAAAGAAAGGTTTGAAAGAGAAAATCAAGGCGGCGCCCAAGGAGCTTGTCCGCCGTGGGCTGGACGATGGCACGGAACGCCTGCGGGGCCAGCTTCGGGATACCGCCCAGCATGGGCGGGCCGATGACTACGGCGGCGATCAAATCGAGGATACCGCAGCTGGCGGGGCGCGGCGGGTAGAGCGCGGCATGGAGTCTCTGCTGAAAAAGAGAAAAAATAGCCGGAGCCGGACGCAGGAAGGTGAGTCTCCCGCTGCAGCAGATCCCTCCGCACCACAGGAGCCTCCGGTGGAACGCCCCTCACCCCATGAGCCGCTCCCACGGGAACAGCCGAAGATCAAGACGAGGGAATCGGTTGTCGGCACCTCCTCTGACCGCATGGTGTCCACAGCTCTGCCCAGCGGGGAAAAACCACCTGAATGGCTGTCAATCAAAACAAAGGATGCCTATATCCAAAGCCAGCCAGCAGTATCTTCGGTGTCACCGCCCCAGGCATTTGCCCAGGGACAGCGAGAGTTTGTGCAGCAGCAGGGGCGGGAAGCAGCAATAAAACGGGCGGAAGTGCGGCGCATAGGCAATAGCACTGTTCCGTCGGCCAGGGGCGGCGAGGATATAGTGCCTCCCGCTCCGGTGCGTCAGGGCTATGCCTCGGCCCATCCTGCTCACAGGACGGTACGTCTGGGAAATCCTGATGCCCAGCCAGTGCGGGACGGTGGGAAAAGCACCGTGAAAGCGGGACGCTCTGTGCAAAAAACATCAGAGCGCACTGCTCGTCATGCCATCAAAACAGCGGAGCGTTCTTCCCGGCAGACCATCAAAACCACGCAGAGAGCGGCCAAAACCGCCGCTCGGACAACCAAGACCTCGGCTCAGACCGCTAAGACCGCGCAGAGAACTGCCCAGGCCACCGTAAAGGCCACACAGCGGGCTGTGCAGGCCGCCCGTGCCACCGCCAAGACTGCGGCCACCACAGCGAAAGCGGCCGCCAAAGCCACCATGGCGGCGGTAAAAGCGGCCATTGCGGCAATTCAGGAACTGGCCGCCGCCATCGCCGCCGGCGGCTGGGTGGTCATCGTGATTATCCTGGTGATCTGTCTGGCGGGTCTGCTCATCGCCTCACCCTTTGGCATCTTCTTCTCGGATGGCAGCAATGACCCGGACGCGGTTTCCCCATCCGCCGCAATCGTGCAGGTCAGCGGGGAGCTGGCCGCCACGCTGTCCGGTCTGCAGACGGAGGGCAGCTATGACAGTGTGGAGATACTGGGACGTGTTCCGGCCTGGTCGGATGTGTTTGCGGTGTTTGCCGCCAAGACGGCAGGAGCGGAGGACGGTGTATCTGTGGCGGTACTGGACGCGGATCGTATGGAACGGCTGCGGACGGTGTTCTGGGATATGACCAAAATCACCACGGCGGCCAGCGAGGTCGAGCATCCCGCCACCGATGACACGGACGCCTGGACGGAAGCCGTGCTGACCATCACCATCACGCCCCGGACGCCGGATGATATGCGGGTATTCTACAGCTTCACCGATCAGCAGAACGCCATGCTGGACGAATTGCTGACGCCGGAAAACCGTGATATGTGGAATAACCTCCTCTACGGCTCCAGCGGCCAAATCGTCACGGTGGCGTTGTCCCAGCTCGGCAATGTGGGCGGTCAGCCCTACTGGAGCTGGTATGGCTTCGACAGCCGGGTGGAGTGGTGTGCCTGCTTTGTGAGCTGGTGCGCTAACGAGTGCGGGTATATTGACGCCGGGGTGATCCCTAAATTTGCTGGCTGCACAGGCGGTTCCAATTGGTTCAAGGAACGGGGATTGTGGCAGGAGAACGGCTATGAGCCGCGCCCCGGCGATATCATCTTTTTTGATTGGGATGACAAAGGTGACTCCGGGCCGCAGGACGATGTGCCTGACCATGTGGGCATTGTGGAACGGGTGGAGGATGGCGTAGTCTATACCGTGGAGGGCAACTCCAGTGATAGTTGCCGTCGGAACAGCTACACCGTGGGACATTATGAGATTTGGGGGTACGGTACCCCCATCTATTGACCAGAAAGGGCTGGGGAGCAGGTCTGACCTGTTCCCCAGCCCCTATTTTTATGAATCAGGAGTGTTTGATATGGCAGTTTTTCGCGTAGAACGCACCCATAATTATACCGTCATGAGCAATTACCATCTGCGGGACAAGGGCCTTTCTTTAAAAGCAAAAGGGCTGCTGTCCCAGATGCTCAGTCTCCCAGAGGATTGGGACTACACCTTGGCCGGACTGGCGAAAATCAACGCCGAGGGCAGGGACGCCATCCGGGCCGCTGTGCAGGAGCTGGAACGGGCCGGGTACATCCGCCGCAGCCGTGTGCGGGATGAGAAAGGCTGCCTGCGGGGGACGGAGTATATCATCTATGAGCAGCCCCGGCAGCTTGACGGGGCTGCCCCTGAAAGCCCTGCCGCCGAGTCGTTTTTTTCGTCCCGGCCTGCGCTGGAGGAGCCTGTGGAGGGTGCGCCTGCGTTGGAAAACCCTACGTTGGAGGACACAACGCAATTAAATATAGATCAAACAAATCCCCTGAAAAACAAAATAACTGATTCACAAAGTACAGATTCATTTCCTTTCCCTTCTACCCCTCCCGCAGAAGCACAGCCGCCTGAAGCGAAGGGAAAGAAGCGAACAAAGTGCAGAGGAGTGAGTAAAGGCGAGATGGATGCCTATCGGGAGATGATCCGGGAGAACATCAGCTATGACGATTTTGTACGGGAGCGTCCCTACGATGCCGGCCAGTTGGACGAGATGGTGGAACTGATGGTGGAGGCCGTCTGCTCCAAAAAGGAAACGCTCCGGGTGGCGGGAAATGACTTTCCCCAGGCGGTGGTGAAGTCCCGGCTGCTGAAGCTGGATCGGGAACACATCCGCTTTGTGTTTGACTGCCTGAAGGAGAACACCACACAGGTGCGGAACATGAAGAAGTACCTCCTGACAGTGCTGTACAACGCCCCGGCAACCATTGAGAACCACTATGCCGCCCAGGTCAATCATGATCTCTACAGCAGGGCGGCGGCATAAATAAAACCCCGTCTCATGCTTTTGCATGGTACGGGGTCAAGGTAGCTGTTTTGAACTGCGAGAGGTTGGAATACCCACAAAAAATTCTTCATAGCTGACATTGAATACTTTTTGCAAGCCAACAAGGTCATTCACAAAGATATTCCCACGCCCCATCTCTATGAGAGAATAAGTGCTGCGGCTGAGAGGAGAACCTAAGACCTGCAACCTTGCTACGGTCTGTTCCTGTGTCAGACCGCAGGAAAGGCGGATTCTTTTTATATTCTCCCCCAATATTTCGTTGCCCAATAGCTTTGACATAGCAATCTCCGAAAATGGCCTTAAATTTTATCCTCATTGTATCAATATTCCCTTTGTTTCTTGCTTATATCTATAAGCAAGCGTATAATTTGATTCAGCGGGTTAGAATGAAGGACAAGGGCCGGATATGCTATGCATCTTGCAAAAGAAGAAAGGTCGTAATTGCTATGATAATCTACACCGAAGAAGTGAGAAAAAAGCTGGACGCCATTCTCAAAGCCTTTGAGAGCTATATTGACGGCCAGAACTATTTTGACATTGTTTACTCCAAGAAAATCGGCTATGTCTGGATCGTGGTTGACGAACCGGGAGCGGCCGGAGCGGAGCAGCTTGACACACCGGAGGCCATGCTGGATCACCTTTTTAACGATATTATCAACGATGTGGTCGCCCCGCGAGAAAGCACCAGCCTTACCGAAGCCCATGCTCTGACGGAGAGGGAGGAAACAGAGATCCGCCGCCGCATCATCGCCATTCTGGAAACGATTGAGGGCGGCGCGGACGAATATCTTGACTACCTGGACGAGTATATCCAGGACTATCAGGAACGCTGCCATGAGGATGGCGAATAAGGTCTGCGCGTTCACAGGCCACCGTCCGAATAAGCTCCCATGGCGCTATGATGAGGCGGACAGCCGGTGCATCGCTTTGAAAGCGGCGCTGGCCAAACAGATCGGATTGCTGGTGGAATCAGGATTTACGCAATTCCTATCTGGAATGGCCGAGGGGACGGATATGTTCTGTTCGGAAATTGTACTGGCCTTGCGCGAAAAAAATCCCGCGCTGAAACTGCACTGTATCCTCCCCTGTACGGCGCAGGCGGAGAAATGGTCAGCTTCCTCGCGGGAACGCTACTGCTCTACTCTGGAACGGGCTGATTCGATTGTCTATGTCAGTCGGGACTATCACAAAAATTGTATGCTGGATCGCAACCGTTTTATGGTGGAACACGCCTCTGTCCTGCTGGCTGTCTACAATGGAGCGCGGCGTAGCGGAACCGGCGCGACCGTGAACTATGCCCGGAAGATGGGCCGGGAGATCATTGTGATCGACCCCATCACCCAACTGATCTCCTGTAAAGAACCTGCGCCGTCTCCGGTATCACCCAGATAGGTGCGGAACGCGCCGCCTACTTCCTGTGCGGATGTGCAGGAACGAGCGACCAATGGGAGCGGAAAAGCCACGCCGTAAGGCGTGTTCGACTGGATGCGAGAGCGGACAGTCCGGGGCTTGGGGGAACCCCAACAAGCGAGTGGGAATATCCAAAAGGATATTCCCACTCATTGCTTGCCTACGCTATTGGGGCTTCTTGATACCTCTCCAGAGAAGATAGCCTATTAACGTCCATAGTGCCATGATTGCAAGTAATTCTACCAGCACCAATACAGGCGGTTTTTCATAATCAAAGAAAACAAATTCTGTTTTCAAAAACAGGTAATCCACAATATTCTGCTGGACAAAGCACACCGCTCCATAGATGGCAGCAGCCCCAGCCGCAGCGCGGAGGACAATCCTGCCTCTGCCGGAAAGTGGCTTTCCGCCTCGCAGTTTCCGGCCTATCGCTAAGAATACATTCCAATGCAGCCCCAGGTGCAGGGACACCAGCAGAAAACTCCAATACCCACAGGACAGGTGCATCAAGCGGGCGGTTGACGTGGATATGGGGACATTCACAAACGGCAAAGCATGACGGGACATAGCAATGCCACTTACCATCTGGGCAAGGATACTCACAAACAGCAGCACGACCAATGCGGTCTGAAAAATTCTTGCCGCAGAATATCGTCCTTTTCTCACCGCCCGGAACCACTGCAAATTTAACAGATGATGGAGGACAAACAGGGCGAACAGTGCAATACCCAGCCATTCATGGATCTCCTGCCCGGTAACAGAATAGGCCATCAGCACAAGCATGAGAACCATCATGGCAAGGTCGATGATGCGGCGCAAAAGTGCTTTCTTTTTCACGGCTTGATATGACTCAGCCATTGATCCACCTGCGCCTCCGCTCGTGCGCCACCATCCTCTTGGAGAGCCAGAATCGGCAGTACATCACAGCCGATGCAGTAGGCCCGAACATCACGGGCAATATGTCCCTCGCCGCCTCCACCATTGGTACAGAACGGGATAATGGTTTTCTCGGTGGGCATCACTTTGTGGAGGAACGATGTGACTGGGGGCGCGGCGGAGGACCACCAGTTGGGTGTACCCAGATAAATGACATCGTATGCGCTCCAGTCCATTTCAATGGGGCGCAGAGCAGGATAGTTTTTCCGCTGAATTTCCTGCTTTGCCTGAGAGAGTACCGCATTATAATCCTGCGGATAAGGCGTCTCCGGCTGAATCTCTCGAATATCTGCCCCGGTTTTCTCAGCGATGATCTGCGCAATCCTTCGGGTATTCCCTGACCAGGAGAAGAACAGAACTAAACTCTTTTTTGCCATGTCAGCACCTCTTAACGATAAGATTTTTCAAGGATTTTTACACAGTCAATATGGTTCAGTTCGCAGGGGTCTGCAAGAAACAATCCGCCCATAGTCTCCTTTGCGTTGGTGGCAATCTTATCAAACTCGTCCGGGAGGAAACCAAATTCGGACATTTTCAGGTCATCCACCCCGCACTGCTTCTGGAGCTGCGCCAGAGCGGTGATAAAGTCCTGGGGCTTATCGGCGTCCTTCATTCCCAGCGCCTGGGCCATACGGATGAACCGCTCCGGGCAGCAGCCAGCGTCAATAAAATGCTGGTAGTAGGCCAGGGAGATCACAATCAGCCCCGCGCCGTGAGGAAGGTTGGGGTGGTAGGCGCTCATGGCGTGTTCCAAGGCGTGTTCGCTGACGCAGGCCCCGGTGACCATAGAATAACCGGAAAGCGTATTGGCAAAGGCCATGTGTTCCCGTGCCTCCAGATCACCGCCGTCTGTTACCGCCCGGACCAGATACTTCCCTACGTTTTCGATGGCGGTCAACGCCACCATGTCGCTCATCAGGTTCGCGCCTTTACCGATGTAAACCTCCGTGGAGTGGAACAGCGCGTCAAAGCCCTGATAGGCAGTAAAAGTGGACGGGACGGAAGCCATCAGCTCCGGGTCCACAATGGACAGCACCGGGAACAGGCTGTCCAGTCCGCCGCAGCCGATTTTCTCCTGGGTTTCCTCGTTGTTGACCACGCCCCACTGATCCACCTCAGAGCCAGTCCCAGCGGTGGTGGTGATACAGACCACCGGAAGGGGTGTGTTAGGCAAGGGCTGGCCCTTTCCGGTGCCTCCGCTGACGTAATCCCACAGGTCGCCTTCGTTGGCTGCCATCATCGCCATGATTTTGGCTGCATCCATCACGCTGCCGCCGCCCAGGGCGACAATGAAGTCACAGGCGCCTTCGCGGGCGGCCTTTGCCCCGGCCATAATCGTAGACTTTAACGGATTGGCCTGGACCTGGTCAAAGAGAACGGCCTGGACACCGGCATTGGCAAGTTCGCCAATCGTCCGCTCCAAGGCTCCGTTTTCACGGGCGGATTTTCCGTTGGAAATGACCAGCAGGGCGCGTTTGCCGGGAAGTGTTTGTTTGTGAAGATGGTTCAACTGGCCTGCGCCAAAGAGGACGCGGGTGGGGTCGTACATCATAAAGCTGCTCATAGCATAACCTCCGCTTTCTTTTATTGTTGGAACTACAAAAGACCGGCAACGGGCCAAATCCCGTCTGCCGGTCTTTTCCCTCTGGCCTTTATCATAGCCCAGAAAAAATAAAGAGTCCAATACCTATGCTGAATAGCCTATCATGCTCAATCTGTATTATTCTGCACTCTCCGTCTCCCGAATAAAATCCCGGAACCGATTAGCGGCGGAATGGAATACCCGGTTTTTCTTCCAAGCCAATACATGGCCGGTGGTTCGCTCCGGTGACAGCGGAACAAAGCACAGATTTTCTCCGCCCCGAATCTCAAAGCTGCCGCCTACACAGACCACATATCCAAGTCCCGCCTCCGCTAACAGCGCGGCATTATTTAAGAGGTTATGCCCAGCGAAGATGTTCAGATGACTCCTGTCTGTGCCAAACCAACCAGCGATATGATCCTGTACGATTTCCCGCCGGGGCAGGATCAGGGGGATGGACAGCATATCCTCTTTCTCAATGCTCTCCTTCTGAGCCAGGGGATCGTCCTTTCGCATCAAAACGCCCCATGTCTCCCAATAGGGCAGGCGGAAGAAGTCGTACTTGGCCGCTTCTACCGGCTCCACCAGGATGCCAAAATCCAAATCGCCCCGGTCTATCTTTTCGCGGATGTCGTCTCCATCGGCGCTGTATATTTCATATTTGACCTTTGGATAGCGGGCCGAAAATGCGGACAGGACCTTTGGCAGCATCCGGGACACACAGGATTCCACGCAGCCCACCGTCACGGTTCCACCCAAAAGGTCATCCTGGTCGGTAATATCCCGCAGGGTCTTGTCCATCAGGGAGACAATCTCCTCCGCCCTCTGCTGGAACAATACCCCCGCCTCCGTCAGTGTCACCTGCCGTTTGCCCCGAATGAGCAGAGGCGCCCCCACGGTTTCTTCCAGATCCATCAACTGACGGCTGATGGTGGGTTGAGTGACGTGGAGCTGTTCCGAGGCACGGGTGATGTTTCCATATTTCGCTACCGCCAGAAAGTATTCCAACAATCGAATATCCACATGGTACGCCCCTTTCTATACATTCTTTCTTCTTTATTATCCAAAATACAATGAAAATGTCAAGAGGACACCTTACTCAAATATTATACAAAATAGGCATGATAAGAAATTCAGAATAAGTATTTTACATCCTTAAATCGAGCAGGTACAATAGGCACATCGAAACAAAGCGTATCAACAATCGAGAGGAGGAACCTCCCAAATGAAGAAACTCTTATCTCTTTTGCTGGCAGCGGCAATAGTATGTGCTGTGAGTGCCTGCGGCAGCACCCCGCAAGCAGAACCGGAGAACAGCAACGTGGAACCGGCCATCTCGCTACCCGCAGAGCCTGATGTACCACCTCAGACAGTGCAGGAAAATGAATCTTCTGAGCGGAGCCGCATTCTGATCGCCTACTTCTCTCTGTGGGACAACGCCCCTTGGGAAAAAGAAGTCGTCGATACTGATACCTCTGCCAGCGTGGTGGTGGATGAAAATGGCGTTGTCGGAACCAACGGTTACATAGCCCGTATGATTCAAAATGCAGTGGGCGGAGACATTCACATGATCCTGACCGAAGAACCATACTCCGCTGACTTTGACGCAGTGGTGTCCGAAAACCACAGTGAAAGCAGCCGAACCATTTCCAGCAGGGTCGAAGATATGGAGCAGTACGATGTGGTGTTCATCGGCTATCCGGTTTGGGCCACTACACTTCCCCAAGCAGTACGGACGTTTCTGACTGAGTACGACTTTTCCGGTAAGACGCTGATCCCTTTCTGCACCCATGACGGTTACGGCGCGGGCCGCAGTTTTTCTACCGTAGCGGAGTTGGCTGAAGGAGCGGAAACGCTGGATGGCATTGCAATCTACGCACCGGATGTTACAACTTCAGAAAGCGCAGTAACGGAGTGGCTGCAAGGGCTGGGCCTGTCTGCCGAAAAAGGCGAAACCGCTATCCGTATCACAATCGGTGAGCAGGAGTTGGAAGGGGTGCTGTACGACAGCGGCATGGCCCAACAGTTCATTGACCAACTTCCTCAGACCACTACCATGACCAATTACGGAGGCCGGGAGGTCTACGGCGGCATTGGCCAGGAGATTTCCATTGAGGGCGAGGGTCAACTTCACTTTGATGACGGGGATATTACCTATTGCCCCAGCAACAACACTGCCGCTATCTTTTACAGCCAGTCCAGCAATCCAAACCTGACCATGACGGTTTACCCCATCGGCAAGGTCACGTCCGACCTGTCCATCTTTTCTGATCTGCCCAGCCGGGTAGAAATCACATTTGCACTTGCAGAGGAGGCTTTCTGATGATGAAGAATTTGAAAAAGTGCCTGTCCCTTGCGCTGGCGGTTTTGCTTGCGCTAGCGGTCAATGTTCCGGCCTTTGCCGCTGTGGAGGATACCGGCTTTTCCGATGTGGATGCCAACGCCTGGTACGCTGAGGCCGTAATGTACTGCCGGGAGCATGGCCTGATGAACGGAACCAGCGGCACAACCTTTGAGCCGGAGAGCAGCCTGACCCGCGCCATGCTGGTGACAGTACTCTACCGGATGGCCGGAAGCCCTGCCGTCACCGGCAGCGACAATTTCAGCGATACGGTGGCGGGAACCTACTATGCGGACGCGGTTCTCTGGGCCTCCCAACGGGACATAGTCGGCGGCTATGGCAATGGCCTCTTTGGAACCAATGACCCGGTTTCCCGTGAGCAGATGACCACCATTCTCTGGCGGTATGCCGGAAGTCCGGCAACGGAAACCGCACCGTTCAGCGATAGTGCCGCAACCGCCAGCTATGCAGCTGCTGCCGTAGCTTGGGCGGGAAGTAATCACATTGTGGCCCCTGTCAGCGGAAATACGTTTGCCCCAAAGGAAAACGCTACCCGCGCCCAAGTTGCTGCCGCACTAATGAATTATGACCGTAGCACACAGTCCGCCACCTCCACCCCCGCTGACAATGAGGCAAAAATCCTGGTGGCCTACTTCTCCCGCTATGGCAACACAGATTATGACAGTAATGTGGATGCCACCACCTCCGCCAGCGTTGTGGTGGAAAACGGTCAGCGGCAGGGAACCACGGAATTGATTGCCCGTATGATTGCGGAGCAAACCGGCGGGGATCTTCACCTGATCGAAACAGCGGAGTCGTATTCTACAAATTTCAATGAAGTCGTTGACCAGAACCATCAGGAAATTGCGGTCAGCGCCCGCCCCGCGCTGACCTCCAGCGTGGATGTGTCCGGGTATGATATGATCTTCGTGGGCTATCCGGTCTGGGCGTCTACCACTCCCACCCCGGTGCTGTCCTTCCTGGAGGGATTGGATCTCTCCGGTAAAACGGTGATTCCCTTCTGCACCCATGACGGCTACGGCGCGGGTAGCAGCTATTCTGCAATTCGCAGTTCCAGCAACGGAGCCGCTGTGGAGCAGGGGCTGGCGATTGATTCCTCCCGTGCGGCGTCCGCGGAAAGTACCGTGACCAGTTGGCTGAATGGGCTGAACCTTCCCGGCACCGGAGCCGCAAGCAGCACCCAACCGTCCCAGGGTGAAACCGCTATCCGCATTACGATTGGGAATCAGGTGCTGAACGGCGTATTATACGACAGTGCCATGGCCCAGCAGTTCATTGAGCAGCTTCCCCAAACCATTACCATGAGCAACTATGGAGGCCGGGAGGTCTATGGCGGCATCGACCAAGCGATCACCGTGGAGGGCGAGGGACAGCTCCGTTTTGATGATGGAGACATTACCTACTGCCCAAGCAACAACACCGCCGCCATCTTCTACGCCCAGTCCAGTCGCCCCAACCTGACCATGACAGTCTATCCCATCGGCAAGGTCACATCTGATCTGTCCATCTTCCCTGATCTGCCCAGCCGGATAGAGATTACATTTGAAGTCGCTCGATGATAAAAGGAGTGTTTTCCATGAAAAAAATTCTTTCTTTCCTGCTTATTCTCTCGCTGTGCTGCGCTTTGACCGCCTGTGGTGGCCAGAATGCCGGTAATAGCAGCGATGAACCGCAATCCCCGGCAACGACCCAACCCACAGAGCCGGATAACAGCTCTCAGCCACAGGAAACACCGGATACGTCCAGTACCCTGACTGCTGATGATACCGTGCCGGAAGATGAATCCAGCGAGGGAAATGGCACTCTGATCGTTTACTTTACCTATGGTGAAAACGCACCTCTGGCAGACGGTGTGGACGCCTCTACCTCCGCCAGCATCCAGTATCATGGAGATAATCTGACCGGCAACACCGGCCTTGTGGCGAACATGATTGCCGAAGCTACTGGCGGCGAACTGTTCTCTATCTTGACGGCAGAACAGTACCCGGACAACTATAATGACACCATTGACGTAGGCCAGACGGAAAAAAGCAACAACGCCCGCCCGGAGCTGACTACCCACATTGACAACCTGGATCATTATGATACCGTGTTTTTGGGGTTCCCCAACTGGTGGGGCGATATGCCCATGGCGGTGTACAGCTTCTTGGATGAATACGATCTCAGCGGTAAGATCATTGTTCCCTTTGTTACCTCCGGCGGCAGCGGATTCTCCAGCACCATCCGCACCATTGAAAGTGCCGAACCGGATGCCACGGTATTAGAGGGGCTTGCCCTCCGCGACAACCACTCTGCGCAAGCGGAGGACGATGTGGCTGACTGGCTGGCCCGTCTTGGACTGGCTGGTTGATATAGCTCTTCCTTTCTTTGCAAGGTCATGGAGCGGCTGTTTTTAGCAGCCGCTCCATGACCTTGTTTTTATAATACGGTTTAGGCATAATATGCAATTAAATTTAGGCATTTTACATTCTATTAGCTTTTCGCTACAATAAAGCCATAGAGCAAAATCAAATTGCGAGTTTAACAGCGAGGAGGAACTGCTATGAAGCGCAGGATATGTGCTGGAATACTGTGTGCGCTGGCTCTGCTCGGATTGACCGCCTGCGGCGGTATGGATACCCCGGCAGCGCCTATGCAGCTACCGACAGATATTTCTACCTCACAGGATAAGCAGCCGTCTGACCAACTGCCAGTAGAAAATCTTGGTGAATCGGCAGAGTCAGGAACTGACACCGGATCGGAAAATATCGCCCAGGGGCCGGAGGAACCTACACAGTCTACCGAACCATCAACATCAGGACAGGTAGAAGAACCTCCGGCATCCAGTACAGAAACATCAGCGCCGACTCAAACCAATTTCCCAGCCATCGAAGCACAGCCAGTGGAAACAGGAGACAAGGTGCTGATCGCCTACTTCACTTGGGCCGAGAACACGGTTGTAGAGGACCCCTCGGCGGTGGACGTAGACGCCACTACCTCGGCCAGCGTTCTGGCTCCTGGTCATGTGGCGCAGATGGCCGCTTGGATTCAATCGGATACGGGTGGAGATATGTTCTCCATCGTAACCACGGAAGCCTATTCCAGCGACTACGATGAATGCCTGGACCGGGCCGCAGATGAAAAAGCGGCCAACGCCAGGCCCGCATTGACTGGTTCCGTTGCAAATATGGCGGATTACGATGTGGTTTTTCTGGGCTACCCGGATTGGTGGGCCACCTGCCCTATGGCGGTATTCACCTTTTTAGAAAGCTACGACTTTACCGGCAAGACAGTCATTCCCTTTTGCGCCCACGGAACCAGCGGCTTGGCCTCCAGTGTTCGGGATATTAAAGCGGCCCTGCCCGGTGTAACAGTGTTGGATGCGGTAGGCGTTCAGCGTCCGGGGATGGATACCCCGATGGAAACCGCCCGCTCCACTGTGGCAAGCTGGCTGGCCAGTCTGGAATACTGAAATGAGTACGATGAAAAAGCGGTACTTCCGCTGGACAATTCCCGTTCTGCTTCTGCTGGTGCTGTGTGGCTGTGGGAACCACACCGAACACGCTGAACACAACTTTTTCGCACTGGACACCTACATCACCATGCAGGCAGACGGGCCGGAGGCCGGGGCCGCTTTGATTTCGGTAGAGGAGCTGGTCACAGGCAGAGAGCGGCAATGGTCGGTTACACGCTCCGGCAGCGAGATCAACGCCATCAACCACAGTAGTGGGGCGGCGATCATGGTCAGCGAGGACACCGTACAGTTGATTCACTTTGCGCTGGAACAGTCCCGGCAGACAAACGGCGCGCTGAACCCTACCATTTATCCCGTCCTTACCGCCTGGGGTTTTACCACCGGCAGCTACCGGGTACCTACTCAGGAAGAATTAGATGAACTTCTGCCTTTTGTAGACTACCGGAACATTCAGCTGCAGGAGAACACCGTTACAATTCCAGTCGGAGTACAGATTGACCTTGGCGCGGTGGCAAAAGGATACATCGGAGATGAAGCGGCCAGTCTCCTGCGGGAGAACGGCATTACTTCCGCCCTTATCAATCTGGGTGGGAATGTGCAAGCCGTGGGCGCAAAGCCAGACGGTTCTCCCTGGCGAATTGGAGTGCGGAATCCGTTTACGGACGGGAACCTGGGCGTTCTGGAAATCAAAGATGTGGCTGTTGTCACCTCCGGCGGATATGAACGATATTTTACCGATGACGCCGGAAATGTCTATTGGCATATCTTGAACCCACAGACCGGCTATCCGGCAGAGAGCGGCATCGCCTCCGTGACTGTGGTCGCGCCGGAGGGGAAACGATGCGATGCCCTTTCCACGGCGCTCTTTGTCATGGGGCCTGACAGGGCGGAAGAATACTGGCGAGACTGTGACGATTTTGAAATGCTGCTGATTTTGGAAGATGGCTGTATATGCTTGACAGAGGGGCTGGAAGAAGCCTTTACCCTCAACGGTGGGGAAAGCAGCAGAGAGGTAACGGTGATTCGGCATGAAACGTAACCGGCTGTGGATGCTCCTGTGTGCGGGCCTTCTGCTGGCAGGTGTGATCGGATGTCTGTGGGTGGCGCGGCTGTCAGGCGGCGAGATCGTGGAGATCGTGCAGAATGGAACGGTTCTCTATACTCTTGACCTCGCTCGTACCGAGAACCAGATTATAGAGGTTTCCTATCAGGGCCGCACCAATACCGTACAAATCCTGGATGGCAGGATCTGTGTGCAGGCGGCAGAATGTCCGGATCAAACCTGTGTACACATGGGGTATCTATCCGACAGCGGATTACCCATTGCCTGTCTCCCGAATCGGCTTGTGATCCAGTTTGCCGATACGGAGCTGGACGGAGCCACGAATTGAGGTGTCCTATGAAAACAAAGCGACTGACCGAATTGGCGCTGCTGAGTGCCATTGCGCTGACTATATTTATGGTGGAGCAAAAAATTCCCAATCCCATCCCTATCCCCGGCGTGAAGCTGGGGCTGGCGAACATTGTCACCGTTTATGCGTTATACCGCTACCGCCCGAAAGAGGTTCTGCTGCTGGTTTCCACACGGGTAATCTTGGGCGCGGTGTTTGGCGGCAATCTGATGGCGCTGCTTTACAGCGCGGCGGGAAGCCTGCTCTGCTTGGCTGGCATGATTCCTCTGCACCGCCTGATCCCGGAGCGGATGCTCTGGGTCAGCAGCATCTTGGGTGCGGTTCTGCACAATATCGGGCAGATCATCGTGGCTGTGATGGTGACAAAGAGTATCGGAATGTTGCTGTACTTCCCGTTTCTGCTGGTTTCCGGCTGCTGCGCGGGAGCGTTCACCGGACTGTGCGCCCAGTTCCTACTCCAACGAAATCCCTATATAGCGGCTTATTTGCGTTCCCACTAATCCTGTGGTAAATCTGAGAATCGAGGCGTATTGACGTGTTATTTTCCAACAGGGACCTGAAGAAACTGCTGGTTCCCCTGGTGATCGAACAGGTGCTGGCCATGCTGGTGGGCATGGTGGATACGGTTATGGTGTCCAGCGTGGGGGAAACTGCTGTCTCTGGCGTAGCGTTGGTGGACATGGTGAACTATCTGGTGATTACCGTTCTCACTGCCCTGACCACCGGCGGTGCGGTGGTGCTGTCCCAATATCTGGGCAGCGGCCAGCCGGACAAGGCGACGTTCTCGGTGGGACAGCTTATGACCGTCTCCACACTGTTTTCCTCCGCACTTGCACTCATCTGTGTTCTGTTCCGTCAAGTGATCCTGCGGCTGTTCTTTGGAGCGGTGGAACCTACGGTGATGGATGCGGCGCTGACTTATTTTCTGGTGACCACCTGCTCGTTTCCCTTCCTGGGTATCTACAATGCGGCGGCAGCACAGTTCCGGGCCATGGGCCGCACCAACGTTACCATGTATATCTCCCTACTGATGAACGCCATTAACATCGCGGGCGATTTTGTAGGGGTGAGCATACTCCACGCTGGAGTTCTGGGCGTGGCAGTACCTACGCTGGTATCCAGAGCAACTGCGGCACTCCTGCTGTCCGCACTGGCCTTCCGCCCAACAAATCAAGTGCGTCTGTTCTGGCGGAACATCTTTAGCTGGAGCAGAGAGGATATTTCCCGCATCCTGCGGATCGGTGTGCCGGGCGGCATTGAGAACGGCCTGTTTGCGCTGGGCAAGGTGCTGGTTACCAGCATCGTTTCCCACTTCGGCACCGTACAGATTGCCGCCAATGGAGTGGCAAACAGCATTGACCAAATTGCCATTATTGTGGTCAACGCCATGAATCTGGCGGTGATTACAGTAGTTGGACAGTGCGTAGGAGCCCGTGAATACGATCAGGCGGAGCATTACACCAAGAAAATGATGAAAATTTCCTACATCTCCACTACTGCTCTGGGGATTGCGGTCTGTCTGGCGCTGCCACTGCTCCTGCGGTTCTACAAACTGGAGCCGGAAACCCTTCATCTGGCGGCGTTGCTGATCGTCATGCACAACGCACTGGCGACGATGCTTCACCCCACGTCTTTCAACCTCGCCAACAGCCTGCGGGCGGCGGGTGATGTGAAGTACACCATGTATGCGGGCATTGGCTCTATGATTGTATTCCGGCTGGGGTCGGCGGCGCTGTTTGGCAGTGTGCTTGGCTGGGGCGTGATGGGTGTATGGATCGCCATGGGTATGGATTGGCTGGCCCGGTCAGTGTGTTTCACTTTGCGCTACCGAAAGAAAACATGGCAAAGCTACCGTGTAATCGCCTGACAGAACCAGTATGGATTTTGGAAAAACGTATTCTCTTTCACCGGAATAATGCAATTCAGGCATAGTAAATGATTTAATCTAAGTATTTTACATTTATAAGTTCTTCCACTAAAATGGAGACATGAACAGCAAACCACACACGCAGCAGCAAGGAGGAATGACGCCTATGGAATACCGCAAGCTCCCCAAAGGGAAGGAACGCATTAGCATCTTGGGCCTCGGTACCAGTTCCATCGGTATGGCTGGGGAGAAAGAGATCGAAGCCGCCATAACCACGGCGGTGGATGCCGGGATCAACTTCTTCGATATGGCCTCGGCGGATGCGGTTCCGTTTCCTGCCTATGGGAACGCTATCACGGGAATACGGGAAAAGCTCTATTTCCAGATCCATTTCGGCGCAGATTACCACACCGGCACATATGGCTGGACCACCAATCTGGACGCTATTAAGAGGTCCATCGACTGGCAGCTCTCCGCATTGAAAACGGACTATATCGACTTTGGTTTCCTCCACTGCATTGACGAGGAATCCGATTTGCGCCAGGCTTTGAAAAGCGGTGTTCTGGAGTACATCCAGAAGCTGCAAAAAGAGGGAACCGTCCGGCACATTGGCTTGTCCTCCCACACTCCCCGGCTGGTGAACCGGATGCTTGACATGGGTATAATCGACCTTTTGATGTTCAGCATCAACCCTGCATATGACTACCAGCAGCCTGGCGAGTATGCGGTTGGCAGCGTAGACGAGCGGGCCGCGCTCTACTGTCGCTGTGAAGCAGAGGGGGTGGGTATTTCCGTGATGAAAGCCTTCAGCGGCGGACAACTTTTGGATGCCCGAACCTCTCCCTTTGGAAAAGCCCTGACGGAGTACCAGTGTATTCAGTATGCTTTGGACAAACCCGGCGTTCTGACGGTGTTGCCTGGTATTCGGAATTGTGAGGATCTGCGGCGTGTCCTCGGTTTCCTGGAAGCTACGCCGGGGGAAAAGGATTACTCCATTCTTGGCACCTTCGCTCCTCAGGGCGTGGCGGGAAAATGCGTCTACTGCAACCACTGCCAGCCCTGTCCAGCTGGGCTGAACGTGGGCCTGATCAACAAATATTATGATCTGGCGAGAGCCGGGGACCAACTGGCCCACAGCCACTACGACAAGCTGGAGAAACACGCCGGGAACTGCATCCAATGCGGACATTGTGACAACCGCTGCCCCTTCCAAGTTTCTCAGATGGAGAGAGTATCTGAGATCCACGCTTATTTTGGGCGTTGATAAACAAAAAGAAAGGAAGATTTGAACCATGCGTAACTTGAAAAAATTTACCACGTTTCTGATGGCAGTTGCCCTGACCCTGGCTCTGTCCATGACCTATTGCTTTGCGGCGGTGGATGACACCGGCTTTTCCGATGTGGATGCCGATGCCTGGTATGCCGAAGCGGTGGTATACTGCCGTGAGAACGGACTAATGAGCGGCACCAGCACCACAACATTTTCCCCCAGTAGCACCATGACCCGTGCAATGCTGGCAACCGTCCTCTATCGGATTGAGGGCGAACCCACCGTAAGCGGGACGGACAGCTTTACGGATACTGTGGACAGAGCTTGGTATGCCAACGCTGTTTTGTGGGCATCTCAGCAAGGCGTGATGGGCGGCTATGGGAACGGCCTGTTTGGTACGAATGATCCCGTTTCCCGTGAGCAGATTGCTACAATTCTTTGGCGGTATCATGGAAGCCCTGAAGCGGAGAGCGGAACAGACTTTGCCGACGAAAGCTCTATTGCTTCCTATGCCATGGAAGCTGTGGACTGGGTTCGTGCCAATGGTATTATGAATGGTATGGATGGAAATGTTTTCTCCCCCAAGAGCAGTGCCACACGCGCACAGGTTGCCACTATTTTGATGAATTACACCCGGAAAAACGAGCAGCCTGTACCAGATCCCACGCCCAATCCCGATGGCGAAACAAAAATCCTGGTGGCCTACTTCTCCGGCACCGGCACCACAAGGGGTGTAGCGGAGAACATTGTGACCGCCTTGGGTTCCGATGTGGCGACCCTCCACGAAATCACCCCCGAACAGCCCTACACCGCCGCTGATCTGGACTATACCAACTCCGACTGCCGCTCAGTCACAGAGCAGCATGACCCCAGCGCCCGGCCCGCTATTGCAAACAGTGTAACGGGCATGGATCGTTATGACGTGGTATTTCTGGGCTATCCCATCTGGAACAATGACGCGCCTCGCATCATTTACACCTTCCTGGAAAGCGAAGATCTCAGCGGTAAGACCATCGTTCCTTTCTGCACCTCTGGCGGCAGCGGCATTGCCAACAGTGTCTCCAACATCCATGGCCTTGCCAGCGGCGCAACCTGGATGGAAGGACGCCGATGCAGCGGCAACGATACTGTGAGTACCCTGACAAGCTGGATCAACGGTTTAGGTCTGAACTTTACTTCCGAGCCTGACACCACGCCCACGCCCACTCCCGCGCCCAGTGTTGAGCCGAAAGTGCTGGTGGCCTACTTCTCCGCCACCAATACCACCAAGCCTCTGGCGGAGTACATTGCTGATGGGCTGAACTCCGACCTCTATGAGATCGTCCCCGAAATCCCCTATACCTCCGCTGATCTAAACTACAATGATTCCTCCACCCGTGCTACCGTAGAAATGAATGACCCTGATGCCCGGCCTGCCATTTCTGGCAGTGTGGACAACATGGAGCAGTATGATATTGTGTTCATCGGCTATCCAATTTGGTGGAGTCAGGCTCCCCGTATTGTCAGCACCTTCTTGGAAAGCTACGACTTCGGCGGCAAGACCATCGTTCCCTTCTGTACCTCCGGCAGCAGCGGCATAGGTTCCAGCGCCCGGAATCTGCACAGCCTGACCGATGGAGCTACTTGGCTGGATGGCCAGCGGTTTAGCGGCGGGACTTCCCGGAGTGCCATGATTGCATGGGTGAACAGTCTGGGGCTGGACATTACCGCAGAATAAAGGAGATTATGATCTATGGCAGTCAAACAGACGGCGGGCCGGGATGACCTGGAGAAGTTTGCTCCGAAATTTGCCCAGCTCAACGATGATGTGCTTTTTGGCGAGGTGTGGAGCAGGGAGAACAAACTCTCCCTGCGGGATCGCTCTCTGGTCACAGTGACGGCGCTGATGGCCCAGGGGCTGACGGATTCCTCTTTCCAGTACCACCTGATGACGGCGAAGCGGAACGGGATCTCGAAAATCGAGATTGCGGAGATTTTGACCCATGCGGCCTTTTACGCAGGCTGGCCCAAAGCATGGGCGGCATTCCGAATGGCGAAGGAGATTTGGGCAGAGGACGCGATTGACGAAAAGGCCGCTCATGCCAACGCTATGATCTTCCCCATCGGCCAGCCCAATGACGGCTTTGCCCAATATTTCATCGGTCAGAGTTATCTCGCGCCTCTTTCGACTGAGCAGATAGGAATCTTTAACGTGACCTTCGAGCCTGGGTGTCGCAACAACTGGCACATTCACCATGCTGATAAGGGCGGCGGACAGATTCTGGTCTGTGTTGCCGGATGCGGCTGGTATCAGGAATGGGGGAAAGAAGCCCAACCGCTCCATCCGGGTGATGTGGTCAATATCCCTGTTGGCGTTAAGCACTGGCATGGTGCCGCCGCTGATAGCTGGTTCTCCCATCTGGCAATCGAGGTGCCGGGTGAGAACGGCAGCAATGAGTGGCTGGAGGCCATGGATGACGCGGCATATAGCAAGCTGAAAGACTGATAGATACTTTTACTGTCAGGGGCCGGAGTATTGCGCTCCGGCCCCTGTTGAATTATTCGGGGGTGACAACACTATGAAACGGATTTTTACTTTGCTCCTGACCATTGCGCTGGTTGGCACAATGGCAGGATGTGATGAACCAGGTCAGCAGGAACCCTCCAGTTCCTCTGAACCGCCTCAAATGTCGGAGCAAACTACTGTGGAAACGGAGGATACCCCTGTTCAAATTGTGCCGCCAGAGGATTTTATTCTGATCAGCGGCGGGTCCTTCCAAATGGGCAGTCCGGAATCAGAGGCGTGGCGTATTGAAGATGAAACCACTCACACAGTAACACTCGAAGATTATTACATCAGCCGGTATGAAGTCACGCAGGAAGAATATGAAGAAGTAATGGGAACCAATCCCAGCGCCTTTTCCGGCGAAAATCTTCCTGTGGAGAGCATTTCCTGGATAGATGCCATTCTTTACTGCAATGTCCGTAGCACGATGGAGGGGCTAACCCCGGCTTACACCGTAGACGGCCAAAATGTCTCTTGGGATCGGAGTGCCAACGGCTACCGTCTGCCCACCGAGGCGGAATGGGAGTACGCCTGCCGTGCCGGGACGGAAACACCGTTCAATACGGAAACCTCCATCAGCGCGGATGAAGCAAACTATTGGGGACACTACCCCTACTTGATTGAGGACAACTATTTTTCGCAGGGGAATCTGGAAACCAAGCCCGGTGTTTACCGGCAGACTACAGTAGCGGTCGGCAGCTTTCAGCCCAACGCTTGGGGGCTATACGATATGCATGGCAATGTAGGCGAGTGGGTATGGGACTGGTATGGCAGCTATGAAGCCGAACCACAGACAGATCCCACTGGCCCAGTCATCGGCACTCTGCGGGTCAACCGTGGCGGCGGGTGGAACGACTTTGCGAAAAATCTCCGCTCGGCTTACCGGGCCACTCTGCCGCCGGACAGTTCCAGCTTTAACCTCGGGATGCGTCTGGTGCGGAACGCGGAAATCGGTTCGGGAAATGTAGAGTCCTCCGGTGTGCAGATAGGCGGTCAAAGCGGTGGTAGCATCCTGATTGCCTACTTTTCCTGGAGCGGCAATACCAGAGGGATTGCTGCAGAAATTCAGCGACAGACTGGGGCGGATCTGTTTGAGATCGAGCTGGTAACGCCCTACTCCACCGACTACAACACGGTTTTGGATCAGGCGCAACGAGATCAGAACGCGCAGGCTCGGCCAGAGCTGTCCACCCATGTGGAGGATATGGAGCAGTACAATACCATCATCCTCGGTTATCCCAACTGGTGGGCCTCCATCCCCATGCCGATTGCCTCATTTCTGGAGGAATACGACTTCTCCGGCAAAACGATTATCCCCTTTTGCAGTCACGGTGGAGGCCGTTTCGGGCAGAGCCTGACGGCAATCACAAAGCTGGTACCCGATGCCGACCTGGGTGAAGGTCTGGCAATCTCCTATTCCGGCGGCTCCAGCTTGGCGGAGGACGTGTCCGTATGGCTGGATGAAAACGGTGTGCCTATCGGCTAAATGGCTTGATGACTTTATGAAAAGAAAAATTATATGCGGAACAAATCAGCTTAGGCAGTCGAACCTATGCGCTGACGGTTGTTGCTTGATGATGGAATAGCAGTTTGTGAAAGGAGGGATGGTGCCGCAGTGAGCAGAAAAATATTAGTAATGTATAGTGACTTGAACCTTTGCAAAGAAATCCGGCTTGCATTGCAGGACAATCGCACAGAGGTAATCTGTACCATGTCCGAAATGAATGCAATAAGTGTTCTTGCAGAAAGTGACTGCTGTATGGTCATTATGGGCCTTCTGCCGTCAACGGATGAAGCCATAGCAATAATCCGTCATATTCGCAGTGCCAAAGCCGTCCCTATTTTGATGGTAGCAAAGGATATTGAAGCATCGGATAAAATTCTTTTGTATCAAGCAGGAGTCAGTGCTTTTCTGAAGAACCCCTTTCATACGGAGGTGTTCACGGCGCAGGCAAATTCTTTGATTCTGCTGTATGAGGAAACACAGGCAGAGAATCGAGAGGATCAGCCGTTAGTTTTTGGAACAGAACTGATGATCGACCCGATATACCGTCAAGTGATTATCGAGGGTGAACCATTAGATTTGACACGCAAGGAATATGAATTGCTGCTATGCCTTGCAGAACACCAATGTCAGGTATGGAGTTACACACAGTTGTACCGCCATGCGTGGAATGACACTTTGGGTCTTAACGGAGATAACACGGTTAAGACCCACATTGGTAATTTGAAAAAGAAACTGGCAAAGTACGGAAAAAACTATATTCGGAACTCCAGAGGGATAGGTTATAAGTTTGTGCCGCCAGACTGCAAGGAAAAAAGCCGCAAAAGCTGATACTACAGAGGGCCACGGCAATGCCGTGACCCTCTTTTTGTCGAAATTCTCCGAAAATCTTGCTCGAATCTTGCACGAAACTTGCCTGTATCTTGGATTTCATCTGCTATGATATATGTACCTGTACAAAAAAGAAAATCCAGCGGGAGAGATTATCCGTCCTGCTGGGTCACTCCATTTTTTGACCAGAAGTTCCCTCATAGCGGCGACGGATAAATTGCTCAACCATAAAATCCACCGTTTCCAAGAGAAATTTCCGTTCATCCTCTGTACAGGCCGCAAATTTGCAAAGCAGATGCTTTGTTTCTTCTTCCACCTTTGCAATATCTGGATAAAACAGAACGTCCGCTGATATAGCCAACCGATGGATGATTGAGAATAAAACCTCGTAGGAGGGGTTAATCAGGCCGCTCTCCAAGTTCTGAAGGTGTCGAAGCCCTCTGCCTGTCTGATCGGCAAGTGCCTGTTGTGTCAACCCACAATGAACCCGTTCGGCTTTGATTTGATCTCCTAAGTATTGGAGTTCTTTTGAAGGAATCTTCGCCTTTTTTGACACTTTACATCACCCCGACTACATTCTATCGTGCGTAAAGCACCCTTCAAAGCCACCAATAAAACGTATTTATATGTGCCGATTATGCGTTATTATTTGCGCTCCTGCCGGAAGCCAATAAAAAAACGGCTTCATATGTAGGGGCTATTTGTGTTACCGCCTATGACTGCTGTGGAAAGGGGCTGTCATGGGCGGCTTTTTATCTCCGGATATTTTCTATAATGATATAGGTAGTTCGTCAAAAAAATCTTTGCGGTAAAAAGGAATTTCCAGAACCATCACAACGCATTATCAAACGCAGAAAGCCGCACTAATAAAGCGCTAAAGCAGAGCGCCAGACGGTCATTAGGGCCGTCTGGCGCTCTGCTTTGGCGTATTTTAGGCGAACAAGTCGATTGCTCACCACGCTACTGGCTAACACGGCGGCATTGGCAGCCCTACATAGCAGAATATCCGTGATCTCCTGCTTAGACCGCATTTCCCCCAATTTCTGAGACAGGAGATTAAAAATGTACTACTACGATATGAAAAAGAGCGGAGCGCGAATCCGGCAGCTTCGTGTCCAGGGTGGCTATACACAGGAAGGACTTGCTGAAAAATTGAACATTGACCAGAGCTTTCTGAGTAGGGTTGAAGCTGGACGAAAAGGCTGCTCAGTAGATCTGTTCATCCAACTTGCTGAATTCTTTCATGTGTCCTTGGATGTTCTGATTCTTGGTTCTGAGACAGAGAGCTCTGAAAGCAAAATGCAGCTCAAAGCGAACATCGCAGGATTGATTGACCAGCTTTCGCAATTCCAGAAACAGCTCTAAGCAGAGTATGCCCAGCGGTCATACGGATATGTCCACCGCTCTCTAAGAAAAAAAGCGCCCCACTTCTACAATGAGTACATAGCCCATGGGCTTGCACCTTGAAAAATTCATATCAGCAGTACGGATCACCACGCAGACAAATGCACGGTGCGCGCCATGACCCCGAGGGGACAAGCTCCCCTCCGGGCCGCGATAAAGCCTGTGCGGGACAGCCCTGGCAAAGCTGTCCGTCACTCTCGGAGTTGAAAGCAGTAGAGACTCCCAGGGTGTGCCTGCAGAGGCCCGCCGAACCTCGTCCGTACTGTTCCCTATATCTCATCGGGGGCGAGCCGCAAATACGATGAGTACGAAAAACCTGATATGAACATTTAGGGGTAATTTACGGATGAATATAAATCACAGGCAAAATGCCCATAACGAGATAGATCATATCTTCAAAGACCTATTCCCGGCCCAGGCCATGCCGGAGCGACCGGAACAAATCGCTCTGAGCCACCGGATGCTGGATGCCATGCTGGACGGCGGGATCGCCCTGTGCGATGCCGGAACGGGAATCGGCAAGACTTACGCCTATTTGGTGGCCGGAACGGTGTTCAGCCGGTTCCGGGCCGCCAGCGGGCTGGAGGCCCTGCCCATCCTTATCTCTACCTCCAGCATCGCCCTCCAGACAGCGGTGCGGGATGAATATCTGCCCTTCCTTTCCGGCCTGCTGCTGGAGGACAAGCAGATCACCCAGCCCATCCAAGCGGTGATTCGAAAAGGCAAGGGTCACTATGTGTGCGATGAGCGGCTGGAACGGCGGCTGGGTCAGTTGGATCTCAGCAAGAAAAACTGGAGAGCAGGAACCGCCCTGCTTACGCTGCGGCAGGAACTGGATATAGACAAAGCTGCCTATCTCAGCAGCTATGACCGGGAGCGTGTCTGCGTCCCCCAAACCTGCGACTGCCAGCGAGAACAATGCCGCTATCTTCTCTTTTTAGAGAGCTGCGACACCGGTCTCTTTCTCTTCCATATCTGCAACCACAACCTTCTGCTGGCGGACGCTATCCATCGGAGCAGCGGGCGCCAACCCATTCTCCCGGACGCCAGCGCCCTGGTTATAGACGAAGCCCACAAGCTGCCGGACGCAGCCCGCCAGATGTTTGGTGTGACCTTGAGCGCGGAGGACATCCGCTCCCTCTCCTGCAGTCTCCGGGCGGAGCGTTTCCTGTTGGCGGCGGAACTCTGGGGTGACGCCGCTGCACCTTTGCTACGAAAACTGTCCAGGCCAGCGGAGGAAGGACACTCCTTCGACAGCTATGCAAAGCTGTTGTCTGCACCGGAACGCAAGCTGAGGGTCATCCACCGACAGCTCAAGGATATGCTGTCACGCGGTACCCGCAGGCAGGTGGAGAGCCTTGCCAAAACAGTGTCCTTGTTCCGCAGGGATCACGACGGGATGGTGCTTTACACGATGGAGGATGGGCAGAGCGGCACAATGCTGTGCGCTACCATCGCCAACCTGACCGCCCAGCTCCGTCAGACACTCTGGCAGCAATTGCGTCCCGTGATTCTCACATCCGGTACATTGGCCGTAGGTGAGGACTTTCGGCGTTTCAAAGAGGAAACAGGACTGTTGGCGGACAGCCGTGTGACAGAGTCCGTTTCTCTTTCGCCGTTCGATTACAAGAAAAACTGCTTGCTGTACTTACCGCAGTACCCGCCCGGCCAAAAAGAGACTGATTATTATAATCAGCTTACCGGGGAGATCGCCGCGCTGCTGGAAGCGGCCCATGGTCACGCCCTGGTGCTGTTCACCTCCTACGCCGCCATGTCTGCGGTGAAAGAGCGGTTAAAGGGAAAAACGCCTTATCCATTGTTCACCATGGGCCGGAATGCGATATATACCATGGAGCAGTTCAAACATCGGCCAGGGAGTGTTTTACTGGCCACCGGGGCCGCCTGGGAGGGCTTTGACTTCCCCGGCGACTGCGTGTCCCTGCTGATCATCCCCCGACTGCCTTTCGCTGTTCCGGACATTCTGAAAGAAAAAGAGCGAGAGAAGTATCCCAGCTTGAAATCGTTCATCCGGGCCGTAGCGGTGCCGGAGATGCAGATCAAGCTGAAGCAGGGCTTCGGGCGGGCCATCCGCACCGAAACAGATACCTGCATTATCGCCATTCTGGACGAACGAGCGTCCAAAGGCCAACGCTACCGTAAGAACGTGCTGGCCGCTCTGCCAGAGATGCCGGTCACCGGCAGCCTGCGGGAAGTAGAGCGGTTCATCCGCAGAGTCAAAGCGGATGATTACTTCCGGGAGCATCCGTATGGTTAATGTGAAAGGCGAAATGCGGTATATTTTGGTAACACGGCTGCTGGAGCGGGCCGCGGAGGCCGGTCTGCTGTCCGCGGAGGAACTGTACACTGCCAAACGACTGGCACTGGAGCGATACCGCCCAGCAACTGTTTGGGAATAGTGATAGCTATTCTGGCCAAGGTGTGGTAGTGTTGTCGGTACCCAGAGGAAAGGAGGCCGCACCAGATGAGCAACAATGTAATTATCATCCCACCCAATGAGAGCAAGCCCGATACCTTGCGGGTGGCGGCATATTGCCGGGTCAGCTCCGATTCCTCCGACCAGCTTCATTCTTACGCCGCGCAGATCCGCAAATACACCGAGGAAATCGGCCACCATGAGGGCTGGGAGCTGGTGGACATCTACGCAGACGAGGGGCTGACCGGCACCCGGATGGACAAGCGGGAGGACTTCAACCGTATGCTCTCCGACTGCCGGAAGGGCAGGATCGACAAGGTGCTGGTGAAGTCCGTGTCCCGCTTCGCCCGGAACACAAAGGATTGTCTCGCCACTCTGCGGGAGTTGATGTCCCTGGGCGTGACTGTCTACTTTGAAAAGGAAAACATCAACACGGAGACGCTCACCACCGAACTGATGGTGAGCGTCTCCGGCGCGCTGGCCCAGCAGGAGTCCATCTCCATCTCGCAGAATTTGCGCCAAAGCTGGCGGCGTATGATGGAATCCGGAGAATTTATCACAACAAATCCGCCTCTGGGATACGAACTTACAGATGGTTGCAAACTCAAAATCAATGTGGATGAAGCAAATATTGTTCGCTGGATATTTAATACCTACTTGGAAGGAGTCAGTACCCGACAGATAGCCAAGGAATTGACGGAACAAAGGGTTCGGACAACGGAAGGAAATACGACATGGAATCCACGAAGTGTGCAGCTGATTTTGACCAACGAGAAGTACATGGGGGATACTCTGTGTAAAAAGCGCTATACAACAGATGTGCTTCCATTCACTATAAAGAGAAACCATGGGGAATCAGAACAGTATTATATTGAAAATTCGCACCCGGCCATTATTACCAAGGAGACATTCGAACGGGTTCAGGATTTGCGGGAGCGGCGTCTGCGAAAAAAGCAGGTAAGGAAAAGGGACTATCCATTGCGAGGTAAAATTTTTTGCGGTACCTGCGGAACACTGTTTATGCGCCGTGTGACTCAGAATGGTTTGGTATCCTGGGTGTGCAGAAAGCATGATGAACAAGCAAAAAATTGTCCCATAGGCCGGATACCGGAGAGTGAGATCTACGCCGCCTTTGTGCGGATGTACAACAAGCTCCGGCTCCATGAGGGAATCATCCTAAACCCCGCCCTCACACAGCTTCAGGAGCTGAACAGCAGCCTGCAAAGAGACAACCCCGCCATGCTGGAAATCAACAGGGCCATCGCCTCCGCTTCGGAGCAGAGCTACAAGGTCAGCGCACTCCAAAGCAAAGGTTTGCTGGATACCGCCGTCTGCTCCGCCAAGCTTCTGGATATCGAAACCAAGCTGACGGAACTGCGGCGGGAGCGCCGCCGCCTGCTGAAAAACGAGGACATTGAGACAGTCATGGACACCCTGCGCCAGACGGCAGACCTCATTCACAGCGGGCCGGAACGGCTGGAACGCTTCGATGAGGCCCTGTTTGCGGACTTGGTGGAGAAGATCACAGTGGAGTCCCAGACGCGTATCCGATTCTGCCTCTACGGCGGTATCGAGCTGACAGAACGGCTCCGGGAGGTGAGAAGATGACCAATCGTAAGATTTTATATGGCTATCAGATTCAATATGGTGAGCTGGCCGTCATCCCCCAGGAGGCGGAGGTCGTCCAGCGGATCGCCACCCTGTACCTCAATGGACTGTCCTATCAGAAGATCAGCGACACGCTCAACCATGACGCCGTCCCGTTCAGTGCGGAGGCTCCCCTTTGGAACAAGCACAAAATAAAGCGTCTGCTGGAGAATCCCCGGTACACCGGGGCGGACGGGTATCCGGCTATCGTAGATCAGGATGATTTCAATACCATTCAGCGTATCATTCAAGAAAAGACTTCCAATTACACCAAGGCTGAAAAACGGCCTGCCCAGCAGCTTAAGGGATACCTGCGCTGTGGAGAATGCCGTAAACGGCTGTTGGGGATGGGAGGAAAAGGACAGCGGCGGGATACGCTGTACCTTCGGTGTGAACACTGCGGTATGCTGGTTACACTCCCCGATGCCCATTTGCTGGATGAGATATCCCGCCAGATGGCGAAACATGACGCCCCCGTTGAAAAAGCCTACGTCCCCTCTGCGGACACTGTCCGCCTGACCAACGCCATCAACCGGGGGCTGGAGCATCCCGACAAGCCGGAGGATATCGTATCCCTGATTTTGCAGGGAGTCTCCGTCCGGTATGACTGCTGTCCCGCCCCAACTGAATCGGAAACCTTTAACCGCCCGACCGAGGTGGACTTTAAGTCCTTCGGTCGGGCGGTTTCTCATATTACCATCACAGGTGAAAACATCGTGACTGTACACTTCAAATAGGCCGGAAAGGAGATTGTTATGGCACAGGAAACACTGGAACGGCGGGTGCGCGTTATCCCCGCCACACGGCCCGCAAACAGGCCGAGCGGCCCCCGCCGGGGCGGCAAGCAGCGGGTGGCTGCCTACTGCCGGGTGTCCACCGACAGTGAGGAACAGCTCAACAGCTACGCCGCCCAGATGAGCTACTACACGCAGAAGATCGAGGAGAATCCCGATTGGGAAATGGCGGGGGTGTTCGCGGACGAGGGCATCACCGGCACCAGCATGAAAAAGCGGGCGGATTTTAATCGGATGATCGCCGCCTGCAAGCGGGGCCGCATCGACATGATCCTCACCAAATCCGCCTCCCGCTTCGCCCGGAACACGGTGGACTGTCTCAAAGTCATCCGGGAACTCAAAGCCAGAGGTATCGCTGTGATCTTTGAAAAGGAAAACATCAACACCTTGACAGAGTCCAGCGAGTTCCTGATCACCCTGTTCAGCAGCTTTTCTCAGGCAGAGAGCGAATCCATGAGCATGAACATCATCCCTGGGATACGCCAGAGTATGAAGGAGGGCAATGTCCCTTTCCAGTACAGCAGGACGCTGGGCTACCGCAAAGGGCCGGACGGCAAACCGGAGATCGACCCAGAGGAGGCCGAGACAGTGCGGATGATCTACACCCGCTACTTAGAGGGCTGCAGCCTGGGAGACATCCAGCGGGAGCTGGTGGAGAAGAACATCCCCACTGCGGAGGGAATTCGGGGCTGGTCACGGCAGGTGATCCAGAATATTTTGACCAGCGAGAAGTACATTGGAGACGGCCTGCGGCAGAAAACCTACACTACCGGCCCCATCGGCAACAAAAAAGTCGTGAAAAACAACGGTGAGCTGCCCATGTACTATGCCAAGAACAACCACCCCGCTATCATCCCCAGGGACATCTACTACCGGGTGAAGGAGGAGATGGCTCGCCGGGCCAGCAAGCGGAAGGTCATGCAGAAAACAGGGAAAACCGAACAGGGAAAGTATTCCGCCAAATACGCCCTCAGTGAACTGCTGATCTGCGGGGAGTGCGGAACTCCCTATAAGCGATGCACCTGGGCCAGAAACGGCAAAAAGCGGATCGTCTGGCGGTGCGTCTCCCGGCTGGAGTTCGGTACGAAATACTGCCACACCTCTCCCACACTGGACGAGGATCGGCTGCATAGTGCCATCGTTGCCGCGCTGAATGAGTACGGCGCCATCCGGGCGGAGATCAAGGCTGATGTCCTGGAACTGGCAGAACTGGCCCGGAGCGGCGGCGAGGGCGGCGGTATGAACCTTCCGGAGCTGCGGCGGAGACTGGAAGCCCTGACAATAGAACAGGCTCGCCTGCTGGATAAGATCCTGGAGGATATGAACAGCGATGAGCTGAACGCACAGCTCCAGGCACTGGCGGACGAGAGACAGAGCGTTCTGGATCAGATCGCGGCCTGCCAGCAGGATGAGGAACACAGGGCCATCCAAGCATCCAGACAGCGGGAGATGGAGGAGTGGCTGGATCGGCAGCCCATGTGCTTCACGGAGTACGATGACACCCTTACCCGCAGGTTTGTGGAACGGGTCACTGTGGTGGATGCCGAAACCATCCAGGTCAAGATCAGGGATACTGACGTGGAAATCAAAGCGTCTGTGTTAAAATAAGAACTGGAAGTGAGGGCTTTATGGCAATTTTCATAACAGGCGATACCCACGGCGATTTCAGCCGATTTGAAAATACTATCTTCTATGAGCAAGTTGGGCTGACGAAAAAAGATTGTGTTATGATTACAGGAGACTTCGGAGGCATTTGGGACGGCAGCGCCGAGGAACAGCGCCAGTTAGACTGGCTGGAGAAGAAACCCTTCACCACCCTGTTTGTCTCCGGCAACCATGAGAACTTCGATCTGCTGGCGGAGTACCCTGTGGAGGAATGGAACGGCGGCCGGGTACAGAAAATCCGCCCCTCGGTGATCCACCTGATGCGGGGGCAGGTCTACAGCATCCAAGGGAAAACATTCTTCACCATGGGCGGGGCCAGCAGCCACGACATCAGCGGCGGCATCCTGGAACCGGACGACCCGCTGTTTAAGAAGAAATGCCGGAGATTGGATGCCGGCGGGGAACTGTACAGGGTAAACCACCGCTCCTGGTGGAAAGAGGAACTGCCCAGCGAGGAGGAATACCAGACCGCCAGGGCCGCACTGGACAATGTTGGCTGGGAGGTGGACTACATCATCAGCCACTGCTGTCCCACCTCGGTGCAGGATGAACTGAGCGGCGGATTTTATAAATCCGATGCGCTGACCGATTTTCTGGAAGAAGTAAGCCAGCGGTGCCGGTTTCAGTATCAGTTCTTCGGACATTACCACACGAACCGGGTCATACGGGGAAAATATGTTCTGCTGTATGAACAGATCATCCGGCTGAAGCTGTGAGCGGAAAGAGGATGCCAGGAATTAATCCAAGTTCCTGGCATCCTCTTTCCGTTTTCAATTTTATCGGGTCTTTTTTCAAAATCTATTTTACAATGAGCCTGTTTGTAATTATAATAATCAAAGAGATGGGCTTGCGTGTTCAACCTGTCCAGTTGATAGAAAATATATGCCTTGCAGGCAGGAAAGCGTTGTGCCGCAAGCACTATGAGGTGCATCTTTTTTGTCAACGAGACACATTGAAACCCTTGAATCCCAACGGATTCAGGGGTTTTCAATTTTTAGGGAATTTGTTGGAAAACCGCACTTTCCAACAAATCATTTGGGCGCTTTTGAAAGAAATCTTCGTCAACTTTCTGTGCCAGACGCCGACGATCCTCGTTGTGGGTATGTGCATAGAGATCTGTTACCATCCGTGCTTGCGCGTGTCCGGTGTCACCCTGTACGGCTTTGATGTTGCCGCCGCCGATTTGCAGCTTCAAAGAAGCGCTGCAGTGACGCAGGCTATGAAACACTACTGGACGCAGATTATAGTCTGCGATTAGCTTTCGAAGCAGGGCAGCGATCTGGCGCTCTTCATATGGCCGCCCGTCTTCATGGGCGATGACCAAGCCGTAATCAGCGTATTCGTCACCAATTAACAACTTGAGCGCATCCTGCGAACTCTTCACCTCATGCAAAGCCAACGCTACTGTCTTGGGCAGATAGACCTTGCGGACACTGCTTTCGGTTTTGGGCGATTTCAGAACCGGTGAAGTGGTAGAATCGGTTTGTTTCCATTCAGGAAAGGTAAAGATTACTTGAGAGCGGCCGCGGCGGGCAAGGGCGTCAAGGCTATCCTTTTGACAGCGCTTGAGCTCCTTATTCACAAAGACATGGGCAGTACCATCCTGAATGCTCTCGTCTGAAAAATCAACACAATCCCATGTGAGGCCCAGAATTTCCACGATCTGCATGGAATAGCCCAGGGACAGAAGCATGGCAGCAGGAGGACCGGATCAGAGCAGTGGTCCGGTGGGTGCTGCGCCTCGCTGGCGCTCCATACGTCCCGCTCAGCAGAACGGTATTTGGGAAGCGTGACCCGTTCTGCTGGGTTACTGGAGATGTACTCCCATTTGACCGCCTGATTCAAGGCGCTTCTGAGCAGCGCATGAGTCTTCTCAATCACGGAGAGGGAGACAGTAGCATCGGTCTTCTTATGACCTTTCAGGATAACTGCGGGCTTATCCTGAAGGAAATCGTAAAAGAGATCCAGATCGTGGGTAGTCAGATCCTTGACGGCCACATTCCCAAGGTAGGGCTTGAGATCGTGTTCGATGCGATGCTTGCTGCAGGACAGGAACGAGTCGCCCCAGTGGTTCAAGCCAAATACCTGCCCATACTCGTCCATCAACTCGCCCACGGTGATATGCTTCTGCCTTGTGGACCGCATTGGAATGGGAACGGGTTTAGGGGGTTGAAAAACACCGAGGGACTTTTCGTGTTCAATTTGAGCGATACGAAAATTTGCCTCCTCGTATAAGGAAAAGCGTTCATAAAACGGTTTTGAATATCCGGGACAGCGGTATGAGATCTCATATTGCTGTCCTTTTTTGCGTGTTTCATTGTTGCTCCTTTGATGTCAGGTAGTCAATAAAGGCTTGCTTGGGAATCCGCAGCTGGCGTCCAATTTTAACCCTCTAGATTCGCCTAGAACGTGCCAGTTCATAAGCTGTAGTCCGCCCTCAATGCAGCTTCGTGTGACTGTCCGATATGCAATCGTTTTTCTTAGCTATATAAAAAACCAGGAACAAATCTGCAAGTTTTTCCTGGATTTTCTTTAGTAACAGGTCCAATGCTTGACAGTATCCTTGTGGACAGTGTTGTATACACCTTCTAGGCTGCCGAATCTTTTTCCTATCTCAACAATGTAAAAGACAGGCCACACGTCAATTTCTTGACCTGTGGCCCATTTGGGTGGAAATTTAACCATTTAAAATACCGTTTATGGTGTTACGCTCTTTCAAGCAGGCACATAAAAGGTGACAGTATTTCACCCTGCATCAATGCGGTCCGCCAACGATCCGTGAAACGGGTGTCTGTTCCGTAGCCGCACAGAAAGCGGATAACAGTTCCAAAAAATATTTGCTATAGTGAGTCAGATACCGCTGCCTGTGACGCAGCAAAGACAGATGCAAATACATTGGTTTCCCATGGCAGAGCAGGGGGAAAATATTCATATCCGGCGGAATCTCCGCCTGACGGTTGGTAAGATTGACCTGAGACGCAAAGAAAGCCACCAGGCCCTGGAAGCCAACCGTCGTACAGACCTGCGTGTAGGTAGTGTTCAGCCGTATTTTCGGCGTAACGTTCTCCTCCTCAAAACAGGCGTGGATCCGTTGCCCCATGTTATTGGAAAAAATACAAAAAGGCAGTTTGGCAAAGTCGCTGACACGAGCCCCCTGGAGGGATCTCTCCTTGATTGCCTCCGCCTCATCCTCGTAGTATGCCCGGAGCAACGAGTCCTTGACACATAGATAGATCTGGTCCTCCATCAAATCCTCCTGTATCAGGTCTCCATTGCTCTTATCAGAGGTCACAATGGCAAAATCCAATTCCCCGTTGGCTACCATTGGCTCCAGCGTACGCGAGATGACACTGGTCAACCGCAGCTCCACATTGGGATAACGTTCCGTAAAAGCCGGAAGCAGAAACGGCAGCATGTTCATTCGCATACTGCTGGCGCCAAAGCGGATGATGCCCCGTTCGTTGCGTTCCACATCAGAAAGGATATCGATCAAATTGGTCTGTTCTTTGATCACCACATCCGCGAAGGACAGCACAAATTCCCCGGCATAGGTCAGGGAGAGCTTCGGCTTCCGGTTGAGCAGCTGGGCGCCGAAATACTCCTCAAGCCGCTGGATGTGATTGCTGAGCGTCTGCTGAGAAATGTACAGGCGGTTGGCCGTTTTTGTGATATGGAGATCTTTTGCCACTTCTTTAAAATAGTACAGGCTCGTAATATCCATCGCGTTCCCTCCTATGTGCGCCAATCCACAAAATTTTTTTGTGAATTAGCTAAAAAAACGCTGTTTGCTTTGAGGATGATTCTATATTATACTGGCCTCAACAAAAACGCAAGCAACAAGATGAAAAAAGAAATATGCACCATATCCCTTTTTTATTTTGTCTTGTGGGCTCTCCTGAGCCATGAAAGGAGCAAAAACTATGTCTGTCGGAAAGCGTATTTACCTGAAGCGTGAGATGCCTGACCCTGAGTTAGTGGAACAGTTCAAAACCGTCCCCGCTTCTAACACCGCTGATGTCATGGGCCGCAGCTGCGCCATGAATCCCCGCATCCACCTGGTCAGCAGCCCCAAGGCCCAGATGATGGCTGGTCCCGCCTTTACCGTCAAGTGCCGTGCCGGCGATAACTTGGCCCTGCACGCCGCCCTGAACCTCTGCCAGGAGGGGGATGTGCTGGTGGTCTCCAACGAGGAGGACAACACCCGGGCTCTGATGGGCGAGGTCATGATGGCCTACCTGTATCTGCAGAAGAAGGTGGCCGGCATTGTGCTGGACGGTCCCATTCGCGACATTGACGAGATCGGCAAGTGGGACTTTCCCGTCTACTGCACCGGCACTACCCCCGGCGGACCCTACAAGGAAGGCCCCGGCGAGCTGAACGTACCTATCGCCTGCGGCGGCATCAGCGTCAATCCCGGCGACATCATCTTGGCCGACCCCGACGGTGTGATCGTGATCCCCCGCAAGGACGCGGCCGTAATTTTGGAAGACGCGAAGAAGTTCCAGGCCGCCGACGAAGGCAAGCTGGAAAAGACCCGTCAGGGCACCATCAACCGGGATTGGGTTACCAAGACTCTGGAGGCCAAGGAGTTTGAGATCGTGGACGACGTCTACCGTCCCTGAACCACCATCCCCGGCCCCATGGGCCCATCAGATCAAGAAACAAAAGCCGTCTGGACTGTCTCCCATCATATAACAGGGCCGGGCGGCCGTTAGGAGTGAAACATCATGAGTATAAAAGTACTGCTTCCCCAGCCCATTCTGCCCGAGGGATACGCCTACCTCCGTGAGCGGGGCTATGAAGTGGTGGATGGCCGGGGCTTTACCGAGGAGGACATTTTGGCCGACATCGCCGATTGCGACGCCATGATCGTCCGTACTGCCAAGATCACCGCCAGAATTCTGGACGCCGCCCCCAAGCTGAAGATCCTGGCCCGCCACGGTGCCGGCTATGACGGCGTAGACCTGGAGGCCGCCCGGCGCAACAACGTGCTGGTCACCACTGCCGGAGGGGCCAACGCCATCTCAGTGGCGGAGCTGGCCATCTTCTATATGCTCTACTGCTCCCGCCGGTTCCAGGCGGTGATGGCCCACTGCAAGGAGGACTACCGCTACGCCAAAATGGGCATCCAGAAGACCGAACTGGAGGGCAAGACCCTGGGCCTGATTGGCACCGGCAACATCGGCAAGCTGGTGGCCAAGAAGGCGGCCTTCGGCTTTGACATGAAGGTACTGGCCTACGATCCCTTTGCCCGGGAGGTCCCGGAGTACATCCAGCTGGTGGAAGACCGGGACGAGATCTTCCGGAACAGCGACTATGTCTCCCTGCATGTTCCCGCCACCAAGGAGACCATCCACAGCGTAAGCGACCGTGAGTTCGACTTGATGAAGGAGACCGCCTTCCTCATCAACACCGCCCGTGGCTCCATTGTGGATGAGGCCGCCCTGATTCGGGCCCTGGAGGCCAAGAAGATCGCCGGTGCCGGACTGGACACGGTGGAGAAGGAACCCTTCGACCTGAGCAATCCCCTCCTGAGCATGGAAAACGTCCTGGTGGCCCCCCACATCGGCGGCGCGACCAAAGAGGCGTCCACCCGATCTTCCGTCGCCTGCGCTGAGGCCATTGACGACTTCTTCTCCGGGCGCAAACCCAAATTTATCGTCCCCGAGCTGCGGGACCTGATGCCGTAATCGCTGTTTTTCCTTCTCTCCTTTCCTATACAAGAACAAAAATGGCCGCTCACGCGGCCATTTTTGTTCTTATGCGCTTATATGATACATTTTGGTCGCCTTACCGCCCTGCCCGCGCCTTTCCATGCTGAAAAATGACTAAGGCGGCGGCAAAAATCAGGACGTAGCCAGCCAGACTGACCTGATCCGGCAGGTCCCCCCAGACCAGATAGCTCCAGACCCCCGCGAAGATCACGTTGGTATTGGAGTAGATGGACAATTCTCCCGCCGGGGCACAGCTGTAAGCAATGGTGGTCACCAGATGTCCGATCAATGTACAGACGCCGCTGAGCAGCAGCACCGTGACCTGGAAAGCCGTCATGGGCGCAAAATCCAGCAGCACTCCGGGCAGCATGGCCACTACCACCGCGGTGGAAAAGAACCACACCACACGGCTGGAATTCTCGCCCCGCTCTCCCAGCGCCCGTACAGCCACATAGGACGCCCCGGTGGTGACCCCGCCCAGAAAACCCATGAGTGCGGGAAAGACCTCCGTGGTGGCAAAACCCGGTTTGACGATCAGGAGGCTGCCGAAAAACGCCGCTGCCATACAGGCAATATGTACCGCCGTCATTTCCTCCTTCAGGAACATCCAGCAGAACAGAATCACAAAGAAGGGATACAATTTGTTGAGGATCGTGGCGTCCGCCAGGTTCATGTGTCCGATGGCATAGTAGTGACACAGCACCGCCGCTACTCCCAGCAGGGCCCGCAGCAGCATCAGCCCGGAATTGCCCTTCTGCCAGCGAAAGGAGACATGCCCCCGGCACATCATAACGGTGGTTCCAACGGCAGAGACCGCATAGCTGAACAGTCCTTTCTGCCCCGACGGGAGCGCCCCGGCCAGCTTTACGAACAAGTTGGAGCTGGAGAAGCAGAGGGCCGCGATGATGATATACAGGATGCCTTTTTGTTTTTTCGTCATAATGGTATGCCTTCTTTTCCGCGCGCATTTTTATAAATGGCAAATGGCCCCCGCAAAAAAGCGGGGGCCAAATTGTACCATTCATGGCTCAGACATTGGACTTGCGGGACTTGACCATCCGGATCACGCTCTGGATCGCGGGGACCACGACTGTCAAAACAATCAGGATCAGCAGCACCAGGCTGGCCGGACGCTTGAGGTAGTACAGCATCACCGGGGTGTTCTTGGCCATCAGGATGGCGTTCTTGAAACCGGACTCGCCGGTGGCCTCCAGCAGCATACCCAAAATAATGGGAGCGGTGGGAAGGTTGACCTTTTTGCACAGGTAGCCGATCAGACCGAATACCAGCATCATGTAGACGTCGGAGATGCGGTTGTTGATGGCGTAGGAGCCAATGGTGGACAGGACTACGATGACCGGGACCAGCACCGCGTCGGACACCTTGGTGATCTTGATGACCTGGCGGCAGATCACCATACCGATCAAGCCCATCAGGATATTGGCGGCGATAAAGCCGATAATGATGGTATAGGTGGTGGTAACGTTCTTGGTGAACATGGACTGGCCGGGGGTCAGACCGTGCATGATGAGAGCGCCCAGCAGAACGGCTGCCACGGTGGAGCCGGGAATGCCCAGGGTAATCAGAGGGATAATGGAACCGCCGGTAACGGCGTTGTTGGCGGTTTCAGAAGCACAGATGGCTTCCACAGAGCCCTTGCCGAACTCCTCGGGATGCTTGGAGGCCTTCTTGGCCTGACTGTAGGCGAACCAAGCGCCGATGTCGCCGCCGGCACCGGGCAGGATTCCCACCACGATACCAATAATACCAGACCGGATGAAATTAGGCAAGTGCTGGACCATTTCCTTGGCGGTAGGGAGGAATTTGCCGTGGAGGGCGGACTCGTCCACCGTCCGGTGTTCGCCGCGCTTGAAGGCCAGGTGCTGCTCGCACAGGACCATGGCCTGGGAGATGGAGAACAGGCCGATCAGAGCGGGGACGGTGGGGATGCCGGAATAGAGGCCCATGTAGCCGAAGGTGAAGCGCAGCTGGCCGGTGATGATGTCGGTACCGATGGTGCCCAGCAGCAGGCCGAATACACCCATCAGGTAGCCCTTCACGGCGGAGCCGCCGCCCAGGCCGCCGATGATGGAAAGGCCCAGGATGACGATCAGAAAGTACTCGGGAGAACTGAACAGCAGTGTGACCTTACCCAGCAGCGGAGCCAGCGTCAGCAGGGCGATACCGGACAGGGCGCCGCCGATCATAGACGCCACGGTGGACATGCCCATGGCCTCCAGGCCCCGGCCCTGCTGGGTCAGGGCGTAGCCGTCACCGGCGGTGGCGGCGGAGGAGGGAGTGCCGGGGGTATGAATCAGAATGGCGGTCAGAGAACCGCCGTAGAAGGCGGAGGTATACACTGCCATCATCATGGTAAAGGCGGCGTAGGGGGACATGGTATAGGTAATGGGGATCAGCAGGGAGATGGCCATGGTGGCGTTCAGGCCGGGCAGGGCGCCGATGACCATACCGCCCACCACGCCGACCACCAGTGCGATCAAGGATTCAAGGGAGAAAAAATTAGAAAAAACAGTTGCCCACATTGTCACACACCTCCAGACTTACGGCATCTTGGTCTTCAAGATAAAGGTGAACAGGACGTACAGAAAGCCTACCAGTCCGCAGGGCACCAGGATCAGGGCGACTTTGTTGCGGGCGTAGTTAAACCACATCAGGCCGGCGGTAAACAGCAGCGAGGGAATAATAAAACCGATGAGATCCACGGCCACCACATAGATCACAATGAACACAAACACCAGGAGGGGATACTTTACTTCTTCCCACTTCATGTTTTTGATCTGGACATCCTTACCTTCCGAAGCAGCTTTGCTGTCGCGAATGCCATTAACCAGCATCGCTACGGCAAGGATCATGAAAACGACCAGAATCAGCATGGGGAACATTCTGGCTTCGGCGCTCTGCTTGGTCAGCGCGTTGACCATCAGAAAAGCGCTCACAGCCAACAGCAGCAGGGCCACTGCGATATCCTGGCTCCAAACCTTTTTCTTCATAGGAACGACCTCTCTTTCTTTAAAAATGCCGCCGCATGATGCTTGTGTCATGCGGCGGCACTTCATATCGGCACTTCAGAAGTGCGGCGGCTTAGTTCCAACCCAGCTGAGGCTTCAGGGCAACCACGTCGCTTTCCTGACCCTTCAGGAAGTCCATGTACTCGTCGCCCTCCATGTAGTTGACCATCAGGCCCATATTCTCCAGCTCGGCAACATGGTCGGCGTCATTGATAGCGGCGTTGAAGGCGGCTACGATGGCCTCCTTGGTAGCGGCGTCCACGCCCTTGGGCATGAAGTAGCCGCGGGAGGGAGCGGAGTAGACGGCGCCGTAGCCGGCCTCCTCCAGGGTGGGCACATCGGGCAGGACATCGATCCGCTCATCGTTGAAGACGCACAGAACAGTCAGCTCACCATCGGCCAGGACAGAAGCAATGTCGCCGTACACGGCGGAGACGGCGTCCACGGTGCCGCCCAGCAGGGAAGCGTAGTTATCGGACCAGCCGGACTGGTGAACGGCGGTCAGCGTGGCGTCGGGATTCTCCAGGCCCGTCTGGATGGTGGCAATGTGCTTGTTGCCGTTGGCGCCCACGTCGCCCACGGTCACACCGCCGTCACTCTTGGCGGCAGCCATAAACTCGTCGATGTCGGCATAGGCGCCGGCCTTGCAGACCAGAACGCCGTAGTCAATGACCTCGTTGCAGATGAATTCGAAGTCATCCATGGTCTCGCTATGGCCCTGGGAGGGATCCAGGTAGTCGTAGAACAGAGCGGGGGTGTTGACCATAGCCAGGGTCAGGCCGTCAGCATCGGAGTGCAGCAGCTGATCCCAGGCCATCCAGCCGTTGGCGCCGGTGACGTTCTGGATCACGAAGGTGCCGCCGGTGACTTTCTCCAGATAGGTGGCCACAGCGCGGGTCTCCAGGTCGGAGGAACCGCCGGCGCCGAAGCCGCACAGCAGAGTAACGGTACCGGAGGGCCAGCTGGACGTGGTGGCAGTGCTGCCGCTGGCAGCGGGGGTGTTGCCGGCATTACCCTGGTTATTGTTGCTGTTGGAACCGCCGGAGCAGCTGGACAGCAGGCCCAGGCACATGGCAAACGCGATGGTCAGAGCACAGAGTTTTTTCATGATTTTTCTCCTCTTTCGTTTATTTTAAGTGGCATGATCCACTTGTTAACGCTTTTCCAGCCCCTTGACGGAGCAGTTGAACACAAAGATGTCTACGGTGCGGACAAATTCTGACTCCAGGGTATGATAGGACTTTTCTCCCTCAAAGGAGTGGGTCGCGATCAGATGGACAAGGCTATCGGGCAGGCCGGCCTTACTGGCGATGATAGCACCGGAAAGGGGGTGGCGCATCAACTGGAAATTTTCGCTGTGTACCGCCGTATCCCCTGCGCCGGGAGCAAACTCCGTCAGCTTGCCGATGTCGTGAAGGAGGGCTCCCGCCACCACAGTATCCCGGTCGAAGGAGACGTTGTGCCGGGCGTAATACTTCTTCATCTTGTCAAATTCAAGGACGCACAGTTCGGTGACATCGGTCACATGCTCCATCCAGTTGACGTCGCAGTTTTTCCAATTCAGCGTGACCGGCACGTTTTTCAGGTTTTCTTCGTTCCAGCCGCCCTGCTCCATGGCCATCCACATGGCCAACTCAGATTTTTCCCTCAGCCCGGTATTCCCGATCTCCAGAAAAGCCGGAAACACAGTCTCTAAAAATTTCTGATTCATAAACTATCCTCCCAGGCCGCCGCTTCAAAGACCACTTCACCGCGGCGGACCGTGATACAGGGGACGATCCTTTTTCGTCCCTCGAAGGTATTCCCGTCGGAATCCCGGAAAACGGTGGGGGTATCCTCCATCCGGCAGAGCACCACGTTGGCTTCCCGGCCCCGGGCCAGCGTACCGAAGCGATCTTCCACACCCAGCACCTTAGCGGGGGTTTCCGTGATCGACCGGATCACATCTCTCAGAGGCATCCCCATGCTCAAAAACTTGGAAGCCACAAAGGGGAGATCCCACATGGCCAGCTCTTTATGGAATGTGGCCGGAGTCGCGTCGCTGCTGATAATATCCGGGTACAGCCCCTGCTCCAGAGCCCGGAGTGCCACCGGAAAGTTAAAATTCACCCGGCCGTTGCCCACCTCCATCCGTACGCCCCGCCGCTGTCCTTCGGAAATTTCCGGATAGAGGCTTCCCGCTTCGTTCAGGATGGTGTGTCCCTTGCCCTGATAGGTGTGGCTGTATATGTCTCCGGTCCTCAGCCGGGAAATCACTTGGTCGGCTGTGGCAGGTGGGTCGGTGGTATGGACACAGACCGGCAGGCCCAGTTCTTCTCCTACCTCCACTGCCCGTTCCAGAGGACGCAGCCCCAACTCGCCGACGATCCCGCGGCTGATGCGGACCTTGACGCCCACGATCTCTCCGGGGAACGCCGCCATTTTCTCTTTCATCCGCTCCAAATCGATCACAGCGTCTGTCAAAGGTTCATGGATCCCCCGTCCAGGCTGTCCCACTGGGGAAAGGTTCAGATAGGCCTTCAGTTCCAAGCGTTTCCCCGCCATGTCACAGCGGTGCATGGCCGGATAATTGACCCAGCCCGCCGAACCCATGTCGGCGGCACAGACGACACCGCACTCCAATAAACGGTCGGCATCCAAGCCGAAGCTGCTTCCGTGGCGAAACAAGTGAGTGTGAAAATCCACAAATCCGGGAAACGCATACATTCCGTCGGCATTGATCACACGATGGGCCTCCGAAGCGGGCTGTGTGCCCGCCGGAGAGATCCGGGCAAGCCGTCCCCGCTCGATCCACAGGTCTGCCTGGTTCTCCGTCCCCCGCTCCATATCCAACATGCGCGCATTTAGAATCGCAAGTCTCATATCGGGTCCCCCATCTGCTTTGTCATGTGCTATACTAATATAAATCATTCAACAAAGCAAACAGCATTTTTTTAACTTTTCAACAAAAATATTTTGTAAGCGCAGTGGATCATCAAGCTGCAAACAGCTGCGGCGTGTGTGTCACAGGCCGCACAGGGGGCTGTCCTCAGGCCGTTAAGAATTTCTTGTTTACCACATGGGCCGGCTCTTTCCCGCCGTCGAAATCCAGGATGTCCCGGACCAGCATGGGGATGATGATGTCGCCCAGATCGGCCGTTCCGCCGCCCACATGGGGGGTCACGATAATGTTAGGCTCCTCCAGCAGGGCATCGCCTACGGGCAAGGGTTCATTCTCCACGCCGTCCAGCCCGGCTCCCGCCAACTTTCCGGTATGGACAGCCTCTGCCAGAGCTTGGTCGTCGATCAGACCGCCGCGGGCGGTGTTGATCACAATGGCGCCGGTCTTCATCTTCCCGATGGCGGCGGCATCAATGATATGGCGGGTGGAATCCAGCAGGGGGACATGGAGGGAGATGATATCTGAGGTCTCTACCAGTGTCTCAAGGGGCACATAGGTCATATTCAGCTCCCGTTCCCGTTCCTCGGGCATACGGAACGGATCATAATACTGTACCCGGGCGCCGAAAGCCTGGACCTTGGCAGCCACCTGGCGGCCGATGTTGCCGCCGCCCACCAGGCCCACCAGCTTGTTGTTCAGGCAAAAGGAGCTGTTCAGGAAGGTGTTCTTGCTCCACTCACCGCGCTCCAGGCATCTGGTGTGGCACAGCAGCTTACGGCCCACAGCCAGCATCAGCATGACAGCCAGCTCGGAGACAGCATTGGCGTTGGCGCCGGGGGTGTTGGTAACCAGGATACCGCGCTTACCGGCCTCCTCAATATCCACGGAGTCGAAGCCCGCGCCCCAGCGCAGGATCATTTTCAGGTTCGGGTTGCGCTGAATGACCTCCTTGGGGGCCTTAAAAATACGCAGGATCATGATTTCGGCGCCGGTCATGGCGTCGTAAGCCTCCTGGGTATCCACGGCCGCCAACTCAAACCGCTCCCGGGGAAGCAGCTCCAGAAGCCGCTCGTAGGTATGGGCGGGGTAATTGCCCGCCAAAACCACCTTTGTCATGGTACCGTCTCCTCCTTACTTCAGGGTATCCGCCACTTTGGCAATCAGCTCCTCAGAGGGGCTCTTCTGGTCGATGGCGGACACTTCCACGATCAGCCTGAACAGGTTGACCTGCTTCTCCTGAGCGATGGTCTTGAACTTCTTCACGAAGCTGGAGTGACAGCCGGACAGGCCCAGAGCCAGATCCAGAGGGGTGACGGGATTGTGATAGTTATGTGCGGCCATAGCAGGCTGCAGACGCTGGTCGATGAAGTCCATCATCCCGTACAGGTCGATATCCCGCATCTCGCCCCGGCGCTGCATGATAGCCACGCAGATCTCCGTGGCCAGGTTGCCCGCGCTGCGGGCCATACCCAGCAGACCGCAGTCCAGAATGGCGGCGCCGTTTTCGTAGGCGGCAATGGCGTTGGCGGCGGAGAGTCCCAGGTTGTTATGGCAGTGGAAAGCCACGGGGATGGAGACGGCGGTAGCCAGCTTTTGGGTGTACTCCGCCACCTGGTCGGGCAGCATCGTCCCAGCCGAATCCATGATGGTGATCTGATCCAGACCGGCATCCTCCAGCTTTTTTCCTTCCTCCGCCAGCTGGTCCGGAGTCAGCAGATAGGCCTTCATCAGGGAATAAAAAGCCTTCAGTCCGCTGGCCTTGATATCCCGAATCGCCTGGAGGGAGAGATCGGCGTCGCCGGCGTCCGCGCCGACACGCAGGAAGGCCAGGCCGCTCTCCTTGGCCAGGGCCACGTTCTTCTCCCGGTAGCGCTTGGCGTTGAGGAACATACCCAGCTCAGAGCCGCGGTCCAGATACTTTTGGGCAATATCCAGATAGGTCTGGTCTGTCTCGGCGGCGGTAAATCCGGCCACTTCATAAGCTCCGATGCCGCCGGCGTTTCCGAACTCGATGATAGGCACATGGCAGGACGTCAGACCGTCCAGAATCATATCCGTGATTTCGGCGGAAAAACCTTTTCCAACCACATTCGCACCATCACGCAGGGTGCAATCCATTAGCTTTACCATAATTACAATTGCCTCCCAAAACTTTCTAATTGGCTATATCTAGCATAGCAAATTTTATTCCCAGTCTCAATCGCTATTTTTTCTCATTTTTCACAGCTTTAAAGTTGTGAGCTGCGTTTCAGTATGATATAATGGCCGTACATATGAAAAATAGGGGAGGCCCACAATGGATCTGCATGCTTTCTTCATTTTTTTGATGGTCGTGGAAGAAATGAGCTTTACCCGGGCCGCAGAACGGCTGTACATCACCCAGCAGAGCCTTTCCGCCCACATCAAGCGGCTGGAGTCCCACTACAATGTGAAGCTGTTCCAGCGCCGTCCCGTTTTAAAGCTGACCCCTGCCGGAGAGACAATGGTGTTCTATGCCCGACAGATCCTGGAATCTGAACAGGCCATGATCTCCCAATTCGCAGACCTGAATCAGCAGGCCGCCGGTATTCTGCATCTGGGCATCTCCCCCCAGCGCAGCAGTGCGTTCTTCCCTGGAATCTGGAGCCGGTACCATGCGGAGTACAGAAACATTTCCGTGCGTCTTCACAATAAACTCACGGATCAACTGCTGGAAGAGCTCCAATCCAGTCAGATCGATATGATGGTGGGGGTAGATATTCCTGAACTGTCCAATTTGACCGTCGTTCCCCTGGCGCAGGAGCAGCTTCGCTGCATGATCCATGAGAACATCCTTAAAGACTATTTTCCCACTTGCTGGCAGGACATGCTGCGGCGGTATTCGCAGGAAGGCGTGGATCTGATTGAATTAAAGGAACTTCCGCTCATCCTGCTGTCCGCTACGAACCGGTTTCGGCGGCCCATCGACCAGCTGTTCCGCAAACACAACGCCATCCCGCACATTTCCTTGGAAACTTCCTCCCACGGACTGCTCTTCCAGCTGGGCTGTCAAGGAAGCGGTATCGCCCTTGTCAATCCACTCAGCATGTACGAGCAGATGCGCCTGCAAGGTCCGCTTCCGGAACGGTGCCATATTTTTTTGGTTCGCGATCTGCCTGAAAGCTCCGTATCCCTCGCGTACCGGAAGGACATTGAGCTGCCGCAATACGCTATAGGCATGGTGGACGCTATTGTAGAGGAATTTGATTACTACACTAAATTTTTAGAGCGGTTTACCGCTTGCCCGAAGGACGCCGCTGCAAAGTGTTGAAGACACTCAACGCTCCTGGTTCTTCCGCTTTCTTTGCCGCCCGCGTCAACTACCCAGTACAATGATTCATTAGGCCAGCTTTCCCTGCATACTTTACGCTGCGCTCCTTTCTATTGAGCTGTTTGGGCGCTGTTCGGCATCAAGGATTTGAAAGGGTCCGGTAATGGCTTTTTCTCTGCCTGCATTATGTTGGATCTCGTAAAAACAGGCGAATCGCATGACAAGACTGGTTCAAAAAACATGACGGATCCTTTACCTTGTTCATATTTTTATGGTATAATTAAAATGAGAAAACATACGGGAAAGAGCGATATAGCAGGCGAAATGCCCGAATATAATCTGCTGACGCTGGACTACTGGCAGGATAGTGTCAGCTATGAGGGAAAACGGTCCCCGGCGGAACCATCGGCTGCGAGGCGCTGAACACTTCGGATGTATTACGGGAAAAACTGGCACGGGCAAGCCGTCCGCTTCAGGAAATCGTTCCGGTTTCCAACATAGGGCATCTGACCCGCAGGGAAGCGGAGATCGTCCGGCTGGCGAAGTGGGATACGGTAAAGGCCGACATTTCGGTAAGGACGGCAATTTGATAGATTCAGTGCCTGCCAGCGGCGTGACTGCTGAGATCCGTCGTTGTGCCGTTTGAGTTGAAGGCGCTTGGAAAATAGATTTCTCACAGAAAACACGATACCGGTACTCAGCAATTGGAGCACAACCACGCAATGTTTGTTAGGTTATCTGTGCAGCGAAAGAAAGAATAGTCAGAGGTACATATTATGCCAAAATCAAAATGGAATCTGAATACTATTTACATATCCGAACGGCTGCAGGAGAGTCTGCGGCCCATCTCTCGCTGCACCATGACCGCCATTGTTGCGCCTATGGGTTACGGTAAGACCACGGCGGTGAACTGGTATTTGGAAGAGCGGGCCAAAGCAGAAACGTTGCATGTCATCCGCATCAGCGTATATTCCGACAACCTCGCCATCTTCTGGAAAAGCGTACAGGACGCCTTTGCCCGTGGGGGCTTGGATTTCCTGCGGGACTACGCCTGCCCCACGGATGCCGCGGGCGGCGGACTGCTGGCAGACGATCTGTGCCGCGAACTGGCGGGGGAAACGCCCTGCTATCTGTTCATAGACGATTTTCACCTTCTGACAAACGAAAGCATTGCCCGTTTCCTCTGCACGCTGGCGGGGCGTCTGCCCGGAAATGTGCATCTGATCGTCGCCAGCCGCGACCGCTTTCTTCCGGCTGCGGAGGTCGTCAGGCTGGGGAACAGGGTTTATCAGATCGGCACGGAGCAGCTGCGGCTGAACCACACGGAGCTTTCCATTTATGCCCGCCGCTGCGGAGCCGGCCTCTCCGACGCGCAGGTGGATTCTCTGCTCTATTCCAGTGAGGGCTGGTTTTCCGCTGTCTATCTGAATCTTCGGACGCTTTCCGAGCGCGGCGCGCTGCCCGACCGCAGCTCCGACATTTACGCCACCTTCACCGCCGCCATGATCGACCCACTGCCGGAAAAGCAGCGGGAGTTTCGGGCGGTCATGGGTCTTGCCGATGAGTTCACTGTGGAGATGGCCCGTTTTGTCACCGAGGACGCTGAGGCGGAAAAGCTGCTCTCCGCGCTGACCGCCCAGAACGCCTTCGTGACCTGTCTGCCGGACGGCGTGACCTATCGCTTTCACCACATGATGAAGGAGTGTGCCGAGCGAACCTTCCTGACACTGAAGAAAGAGAGACAGGCGCGCTGCCGTGAATGTTTCGGCGCATGGTATGAGGGGCATCAGCAGTACATACAAGCCCTGACCGCCTATCGGAAAAGCGGGGATTACGACGCCCTGCTGCGTGTCATACAAAAGGACGCGGGCATTCTGCTTTCCTCGCTGAACCCACAGACGGTGCTTAACGACATTGCGGAGTGTCCCGTTTCCACCCTGAAAGCGCATCCTCTGGCGCTCCTTGTGCTGATGCGCAGTATGTTCAACTGGCGGAATATCCCCAAAATGCTGGAATTGAAGGAGCTTTTGCTGGCCACCATACGGGAGCAGCCCGAGCTGTCCCCACAGGAGCGGGGCAACCTGCTGGGCGAGTGCGACCTGATCATGAGCTTCCTCTGCTACAACGACATCAGCGCCATGAGCCGCCTGCACCGCAGCGCCAGCAGCCAGATGTCCCGCCTTGCCATCACCATCCAGAAAAGCGGCGGCTGGACCTTTAACTCGCCGTCCGTCCTGATGATGTACTATCGCGCGCCCGGCGAGCTGCAAAGCGAGCTTGCGGAGATGGACGAGTGTATGCCCCATTACTATAAGATCACCGATGGCCACGGGCAGGGCGCGGAAAAGGTCATGCGGGCAGAGGCAGCGTTTATGCAGGGCCGTTTCACAGACGCGCACATCGAACTGGAAAGCACCTATGTCCAAATCGAGGGCAACGGGCAGGAGAACATGGCTCTGTGCTGTGATTTTCTGGCGTGGCGGCTCTCCCTGCATATGGATATGGAGCAGCGCGATTCCTTCGAGAAACGCCGCGAGGCTCTGCTGGGCAAGCACAACGCCACATGGCTGAACATCTGGAGCGCTACCAGCGCCTATTATCACGCGCTGCTGGGCGAGACGGACAAAATTCCCTCTCTTTTTGCGGAGCATCAGCTCTCCACCGTCCACTTCCTGGCGCCGGGCAAGCCCATGATGGAAGTGATCGAAAATCAGGTGTATCTGGCCCAGGGCGCATACGCCAAGGTCATCGGCCGCAGCGAGGGACAGCTGGCCGTGTGCGATGCCATGCACTACGCGTTGGTGGCGCTGCACGTCCGCATCCAGGCGGCTGCGGCATACGAGCTGCTGGGCAAGCACCAGGAGGCCCGCGAACTGCTGATCCGGGCCCTTGCCGACGGATCGCCGGACGGCTTCGTCATGCCCTTCGTGGAAAACTACCGCTATCTCAAGCCCCTGCTGGCCCAGGAAATACAGGACGGTCTTGTGCGAAAGATCGTGGAACTGGGGGAAGCGGCGCAGCAGCGCAGAAGCAGAACCGGCCGCCCCATGATTTTTACCGGTTTGACGGAGCGGGAATATGAGCTCGTGCTTCTGATGGCGGAACACCTGACGAACCGCGAGATCGCGGGAAAGCTGTTTCTCTCCGAGGGCAGCGTCAAGCAGTACATCAACCAGATCTACTCCAAGCTGCAGATCGAGGGCGACGCCCGAAGCAAGAGAAAGCGGCTGTTGACGCTTCTCTCGCAAAAGACCTAACCTTTGGTTAATGGTTTTTTCTTAAAATCCACTGTACACTGTTTGTACAGTGGATTTTTTATGAGCAGAAAAAGCCGAGAAAGGGGGCTCACATTTGGGGCGGAAGGTATCTTACCGCCGCCGCGCCGCTGCCGGACCACATTTTTCGGGCGGGTCCCGCGTCCGCTTCGGCCATGTGGAGCTGGGCCGCGGTGAGGCGCCCCCACGGCGGAAGCGGAAACACTGAAATTCAAGAAGAAATGGAGGAAATGACATGAAACACAAGCAAACCCTGCGGCGGGGACTGGGCGTACTGTTCGGCCTGGTACTGTGCCTGACCCTGCTGACCGTCTCCGCCCTGGCGGACGAAGGCGATGTAAATTATCGCTACTACGACGAAACCGAAAAAGACTGGGTCACCGGGACAAAGGATGCCGCTGAGTACACCGCGGTAACAAACAGTACCGTCACCTGGGGCGAAGATGATGGGGAGGAGCACTGGTATGTGGTCACCGACAATGTGACCATCGGCACGGAGGATAAGCCCGTGTATGTCGATGTCCACGGCGACGTCCACCTGATTCTGGAGGATAACTGCAGCCTCACCATCCACGGCATCATTCTGGACACTGGGAGCACCCTCGGAAATCTCACCGTCTATGCCCAGAGCGACGGCGATGAACAGGGCAGCATGTCCGTGTATGCCCCGGACTATGATAATTTCCACTATTATTCTCGCTGTGCCGGCATTTGTGTTTGGGGGGACTTCACTGTTCACGGCGGCAGCGTCACCGCCAGGGGCGCCGCGAAGGGTAATCCATACGATAGTAATTACGGCATCTCAGGCAAATCCTTCACCGTATTCGGCGGAACCGTCACCGCCACGGGCGGACAGGCGGGTGACAGTGAGAATAGCTTCGGCATCTTTGCATCCGATTCCGTGACCATCTCCGGCAGCGCCGATGTCACCGCCACAGGCGGCACGGTGACAAATGAAAATAGTTACGGTGAAAGCTACGGCATCTGTGCGGACACGGGTGACGTGACCATCTCCGGCAGCGCCAATGTCACCGCCACGGGCGGTGCGGCGGATTACATTAGCTTCGGCATCTATGCGGACACGGGTGACGTGACCATCTCCGGCGGAACCGTCAAGGCCACGGGCGGTGCGGCGGACCTGAGCCGCGGCATCTGTGCGTACGAGGGTGACGTGACCGTCTCCGGCGGAACCGTCACCGCCACCGGCGGCGCGGAGGCCACCTACAGCTACGGCATCCTTTCAAGAAAAAGCGTGACCATCTCCGGCAGCGCCAATGTCACCGCCACAGGCGGTGCGGCGGATTACATTAGCTACGGCATCTATGTATTTAAACCAGTCAACAGCGACACTGTAGGCAGTATCTCCATCTCCGGCGAGGCCGTAGTTGCCGCCACGGGCGGCACTGTGCCAAGGGAATATGGTTCCGGTGAAAGCTACGGTATCTATGCGGAGAAGAGGGCCGTGACCATCTCCGACAGCGCCAAAGTCACCGCCACGGGCGGCACGGTGACATGTGATGGTAATAGCTGCGGCATCTATGCGGTCGATAGTGCCGTGACCATCTCCGACAGCGCCAATGTCACCGCCAAGGGCAGCACAGTGACAACAGTGACAGGTGATGGTAATAGCTACGGCATCTATGCGGCCAATAGTGCCGTGACCATCTCCGACCGCGCCAATGTCACCGCCACGGGCGGTGCGGCGGATTACATTAGCTACGGCATCTATGCGGTCGATAGTGCCGTGACCATCTCCGGCAGCACCAATGTCACTGCCACGGGCGACAAGGTGACAGGTGATGGCGGTAACAGTCGCGGAATCGATACCTCCGGGGGAGACGTGATCATCAACGGCGGTACCGTCAACGCCACCGGCGATGCGGCGGCCTACTCCAGTTACGGCATCCTTGTCGAATCCGGCAGAATCACCATCTCCGGCGGCACGACCGCTGTCACCGCCAAGAGCGGCAAGGTGACAGATAATAATCGTAACAGCTGCGGCATCTATGCCAATGGCGGCATTGCGGTCAGCGGCGGAGAGGTTGACGCCACCGGCGGCGAGACGACTGGTGAATCCAGCATGAGCTTCGGCATCTATTCCTGTACCGACATTGCGATCAGCGGCGGAAGCGTCACCGCCACCGGCGGCGCGGCGACAGGTGATTATGGTACCAGCTGCGGCATCGAGGCCAAAGGCAACATTAAGGTCATCAGCGGCCGCGTCACCGCCATCGGCGGCACGGCGGCTCGTCAAAGCTGTGGCATCTATGCAAATAGTTATAGCAATGTGACCATCTCCGGCAGCGCCAATGTCACCGCCACCGGCGGCACGGCGCTCTATAGCTGCGGCATCCATTCCGATTCCAGTACCAAAATTGCGATCAGCGGCGGCACCGTCACCGCTATCGGCGGCGCGGCGACAGGTGAATCTGGTGGCAGCTACGGTATCCAAGCATTCTGGCAAATGACCATCTCCGGCCAAGATACCGCTGTCACCGCCAGGGGCGGCACGGCGGGTCAGGAAAGCTACGGTATCTGTTTGTACTCGGGTGACGTGACCATCCAGGGCGGCACCGTCACCGCCACGGGCGGCGCAGTGACAGGTGAAGATGCTGAAAGCTGCGGCATCTATACGATCTATACGGGCAATGGTGGCGTGACCATCAAGGGCGGCACCGTCACCGCCACGGGCGGCGAGGTGACAGGTGAAGATGCTGAAAGCTTCGGCATCTTGTCCAACCTTTACGATGATGCTTCGGATGAATATGTGGACGGCACCATCACCATCTCCGACGGCCATGTCATCGCCCGGACACTGGCCGGAGAGAACGGCAAGGCCCTGAATGTGGCCCCGGACCTGAGCGGCTATACCGGTTGCTGTTGGCGCACCAGTACGGAGGATCCGTTTACCGCTAACACGTCCAATCCGTATACTAACGACCCAGCACCCACCTATGTGGAGTTCTCCGACGGAAGCACCTACACCGTCACCTTCGCCCCCAACGACGGCGAAGGCTACATGTCCAATGTGACCGGCGTTTCCGGCATCTATACTCTGCCCGCGTGTGACTTCACGGCTCCCGAGGGTCAGCGGTTCAAGGCATGGCGCATGAACGGCACCGAGTACGCCGTGGGCGCGGACATCACGGTCAGCGATAATACCACTGTGACCGCGGTCTGGGAGGACATCCCTGTTACGACCTACACCGTAACCTTCGACCCCAACGGCGGCACGCTGAACGAGGGGAGCCACTCTTCCATTAAAACCGAAGCGAACGGCACGGTGGATTATCTGGCCGCCGCAGCCCGCGAAGGCTACACCTTTGACGGCTGGTACACCGAAAAAGACGGCGGTGAAAAAGTATACACCTACGTCAACACATTTACTGACAATACCGTCCTTTACGCCCACTGGACCCCCGTCGCACAGACCAAGCAGATCACGGAAGCTGCCTTTGCCATGAAGGGCTATACCGTGGGAGCGGATGCGAAAAATATCGTTGTCACCTCCCATACGGAAGGCCTGAGCCTGGTCGGAGGATATTATGAGGCGCAGGGGAAACCGTTTTCTTATGTTTTGTGTGAGGCTTCTGGCGATAACCTGAATACCGTGACAGAAGTTACCGGTAAGCTGGAAGCCGGCAAGAATTACGTACTGCTGGTGAAGGCGGGTGTGGACGCCGGATATGAGACATCCGGGCTGACCGCGGATGCTGTCATACTGAACGGCACCATCACAGCGGCTGAATGCGATGAGGATGTTATCGGAGAAGCCTGTGCCTCCTGCGTATTTATGCTGCCCGTCCTGACCGAAAGCGATACCGCGCTCACAACGAACACCGTGACCGTCAACGACAGCTATGCCGCGACGACAGGCGCGGGAGAATATGAAGAAGGCGACGTTGTCACTCTGGCAGCCGGCAGCAGAAGCGACTATACCTTCAGCGGCTGGACGTCGGACGATATCACCATCCCCAATGCCGGCAGCGCGGACACCAGCTTTGTCATGCCGGCAAAGGCCGTCACCGTAACGGCAAACTGGACCGAAACCGGCAGCTCCGGCAGCTCCGGCGGCAGCGGCGGTAGCTCCGGCGGCAGCGGTTTCAGCACCCATACCATCACCGTGGAGAGCGCGAAGAACGGCGCTGTGACCTCCAGCCACAAGACCGCCTCCAGAGGGACCACCGTCACCCTGACCGTCACCCCCGACCAGGGCTATGAGCTGGACACCCTGACCGTCACCGACGGCAGCGGCAGCAAGGTCAGCGTCACCGAAAAGAACGGCAGCTACACCTTCACCATGCCCGCCTCTAAGGTCACCGTCAAGGCTGCCTTCGCTGAGACGGAGGAGGAGAAGGAGCAGGAGAAGGAGAAGGAGAATCCCTTCGTGGATGTCCCCAAGGGCGCCTACTACTTCGACGCGGTCCTGTGGGCCGCGGAGAAGGGCGTCACCGGCGGCACTTCCGCCACCACCTTCTCTCCTGATAGCACCTGCACCCGCGCCCAGGCCGTCACCTTCCTGTGGCGTGCCGCCGGTTCCCCCGCCCCGATGAGCGGCGCGAACCCCTTCACCGACGTGGCCGAGGGCAGCTACTATTACGACGCGGTTCTGTGGGCCGTCCAGAAGGGCATCACCGGCGGCACCTCTGCCACCACCTTCTCTCCCGACGCCACCTGTACCCGCGCCCAGATCGTCACCTTCCTGTGGCGCGCCCAGGGCAGCCCCGCCGCCGGCAGGGCCAATCCCTTCACCGACGTGGCGGCCGACGCCTACTACATCAACGCGGTGCTGTGGGCCGTGGAGAACGGCATCACCGCCGGAACCGGCGCCACTACCTTCAGCCCCAACAGCGACTGCACCCGCGCCCAGATCGTGACCTTCCTGTACCGCTGCCTGGGCTGACAGCGCGGATATTGAAAAATTCCAGCCCATAACTGCGAAATTGTAAGCTCCAGTCACCCCAGCAGGTCCGCATGGCTTCACGCCATGCGGACTTTTTATACGCTGGACATGGTGTCCAGAGGGCTTGTTCCGCCCGGTCCGCCATGTCCTGATAGGCGGTCATCTGCTCCCGGATGGGCAGCCTGCCGGGCTTATTTCGCAAAAGACCTAACCTTTGGTTAATGTCCATTTCTTAAAATCCACTGTACAATGTTTGTACAGTGGGTTTTTGATACCCGGAGAGGAGAATGATGTATGAAGAATCTGCGGAGTATCAGCAGGAAGGCGCTGCTGCTGTTCCTTTGCACAGTGCTTCTGCTGCTTGCAGGCTGCAGCGGATTGAAGGCGAATCCATACTACAAGATGGAACTGACTGACGAAAACAGCATAGAGATCGTATTTGTAAACGCAAGCGGCTGTCCTTTGGGGGAGATATTAGCGTATTGGGCTAATCGGAAAGCGGATGACTTCGATCTGCTGCACGATCTCGATCGGGATCTGGAACCGGATGAAGTCATGGAATTAAGAATTCCAAAGTCCGACGACGGTGTCTATCATATCATCGCTCCCTATGCGGGCGAAGGTTATTACGATCTGTTGCCCGACTGGAGTGACGTGTATCTCACCAATGGAAGTGTCCTGGTTCTGCTGCCGTATTTTGAAGATCATGAAACACTCCATACCATTTTTGAGCCTGGCACAGATGTAGAAACGGCGAAGGCAGCGGCCCTTGCAGAATATGAGGCGGCCTGCGAAGCGGCGGCCGAAGCCAAAAAAGCCGCGGAAGAAGCCGCGGAAGAAGCCGCAAAGAAAGCCGCGGAGGAAGAAGCAAAGAGACTGGAAGAAGAAAAGAGGCTGGAAGAAGAAAGACGACTGGAAGAAGAAAAGAGGCTGGAAGAAGAAAAGCGGCTGGAAGAAGAAGCAAAACAGGCACAAAAGGAAAGAATGGAAAACCTTACGCAGGAAGAAGCCAACGAAGCTGTGAAAGCGCTGGGTTATAAGACCATTGCAGATATGCGTACAAAGGAGCATCACAGCATCACGGCCGACGCAGATCAGCGGGAAGAACAAGCAGCTTTTTGCGATCTTTATGGCTATTGGTATCCGAACGGAGACAGAAACAGTCTGACTTACTTTGCAATCACCGATGAGAAGTTCATGTGGTATCAATTTGATCCGGAACAGGGCGATGTGGAATTGGGCAAGATGCGGCTGATTGCATCCTCAGGGGGACTGTACAAGTGTACGTTCACCCTGGGGGACGGCAATAAATTTACGGTGGAGTGTACAAGTTTGTTCCAGGCGCTGTCCGAAGGCACGCTCACCTTTGAAGACTGCTCGAAGCAATACAGTGACGACGTGGAATACTATTACAGCAAGCGTTGAATCTTGGCTTGAAGGAGGATTCATGTGAAACGAAGATACCTTTCAGCGGTCAGACCGTTGGACGGATATGTCCTGCAGGTTGATTTCGTGTCCGGCAGCCGTCTGCTGCTGGACATGAAT
>Ga0129308_1000377_pt1 | contig 70301 bp, 76 predicted proteins | sample L827metagenome_FD_94440 | JGI IMG/M metagenome (GOLD analysis project Ga0129308, IMG submission 94440) | Ring-tailed lemur group fecal microbial communities from Wisconsin, USA - L827 metagenome | ecosystem: Host-associated > Mammals > Digestive system > Large intestine > Fecal | place: USA...
ACATGGGACACTGGGAATGCTTACGCCTAATGAGGTAGAGGCACTATACTGGGGGCAGAATTATTGATCTGTTCCTGAATATTTTTGCTTTTTTGTGTCTACTTACTTGACTATAGTTCAATTGCCCGTTCAATTTCGTTCCAGGCCTCGTCCCAACCTTTAACACGGCGACTATCGTCAAGCGTAGCGACTACGCTTCTGCTAGCTTGGACAATTTCGGCGATACTGGGCAAGAATTTACTTTCAAGGAGCAGCTTCTTTACAGCTTTTTGCAGTAGCTCTGCGGGAATATCTTCCAGCGTCTTGCAGTATATCGCCTGACGTTGACTGTCGTTGGCCTGTCCGTAAGCTCCGAACATCGTGCCGATTATTTTGCTACTGCTCGGTACTTTCTTGCTATCCGAGTACGTCATCTAGCTCACCACTTTCTAAAATTCTTATAGCCTCTGCCGTTGTTGCCGCAACGTCATTGGCTTTATTTTTGCTATAGACACGTTTTGAGGATGCTCTAACGCTGCGATTATGAAGCACCTTGTCTATATACTTCCATGCGCTGCTATGCTTTACGCAATTATTTCGCGCCGTATCGCAGGCAGCTTTAAATTCTTCAAGGGGATACTCTTTAGCGAGCTGCAAAACAGCATCAGCTTCTGTTTGGTTGCCAAATGGGTGGATGACAGACTGGTAATAATCCACGTATTCATTGACCCTGTCAGCGTGGTGGTCGAATACTTCCGTTTTGCAATCAGACGTGCAGCAGGCAGACTCAGTTAATGCTGCACACTCTTCGGTCCTGCCAGCGTGGTGACCAAGTGTTTCAACGCCTTCGCAATCAAACGGGTAGCAGGCAGACTGATTTACTACACACTCATTGACCCTGCCAGCGTGGTGGTCGAGTGTTTCCGTTTGGTTAACCTTGTTAGAAGTCTGGGTTTGCTCACGCGCGTGCGCGCGCGTCCCCATCATATCCTTTACTTTACTTTTTTTTACTTTACTTTGTCGCATTTCTGTGACGGAAACAGGGGTTTTCGTCACAGAAACTACATCACTTTCAACAGTTTCTGTCACAGAAACTGTTTTTTTGTACTCTAAAGTCGGTTTTTGAGGCACCAATGTTCTGCGTTTTTTATAGACAAATTCAAGCCGTTCCGCAAAGCTTTGACACCAGATTATTTTACGCTGCGTCCAAAGATTATTATCTATGGCATCTACTCTGGCAAGCAATGCAAGAATTTCAGCAGCGGTATTTTCATCAACTGCTGTTTCTGTGCAAAGATATACCCAGTTCAGCTCGTCGGAGCAATCCAAGAATAATCCTTCTTGCTCGCCTAATAATTCTAATAAAATAAACCAAAAGGCATAGCCGTCATTGCCAAAACGACGCCGCAAAGCCGATAATGTTCTTTTACTATGTGCGCCAACGTCATGGCTAAAATAAGCGACGCCGCTTTTTTGAGGCCTAGCCATTTACTATACCTCCGTTCTACTTTAAAAATCTTTTGCTAAAGCATTTTCGCCGCTGCGATCTTCGCCAAAGAGTTGACCCTGCTGCTGATGCATCCCTAGCCAATTGCCGGTATCAATCAGATTAGGAATAAAGCAATGTTCTTTATCCCAGCCTGATTTAAGATTGGCGTAAACCTCGCTAAAAGCACGGATATCATAATCTCTCAGCGATCCATCGCTTTTAATCTGACGCATAGCGTTATAAAGATGAACCAGCATTTGGTTGTGACTTTGCTCGTATTTGTCGACATTGCCTTGATGAATCGTGATTACATGACTAAAAGACTTGTTAGTAACCTGTTCCAGCAGTTCGCTCCACCGAGCGCTCATTACAGAGCATTCCATAATGCGCGGCTTGCCACGATATTTGCTTTTGCCGTCACCAATTTTTACAAAAAGGATTGTAGACGGATTGCATTCGTGCAGCTCTTTAAACTGTTTCCATAGCTTACGTGCTACAGGCGTCCATACGTTATTTACGAGCTGATATTTAAAGCCTGACGTCTCATTAACAGCTAAAATATCTTCTGCGCTCTGGTCTTTGTAAACCGGATCTACGTTGCCAAACACCGGCTTTTCTTCTTCCCCAGCCATTTCTGCACATTCTTCGTGCGTTAAAAATTCTTCTTGCTCGCTGGTGTTTTTGGTATCTTTGTATTGGATTACACTCATCGTTCCGCCTCCTCATCGACGTTTTCTTTCTCAACAGATTAATATGATTTATAAGCGCTCTTCTCCTTATGGGCCGCATACTACCACCTGCTTTCCGGTAGCTTTCTGCACTGCTGTTTTAAATATATCGGGAGCGCCGTTATCGCGGCTGCCATGAAGCAAGTAAATTCTCCGGCAATACTTCATAGCATCTTGGTTAATTTTAATAAAATCAAGAACGCCGGAAAGGCTCATATGGCTATGGAGTAATCTGCTAGCCTGTTTAAAGCTGACGCTGCCATCTTTAAACCTTTCTTCCAGCTTGTCCGGCAGATAATTGCATTCAATCATCAGCTGACAGATAGTAGTAAATTTGTACGGAATTGCAAATGTATCCGTAGCAAATAATAAAAAATCATCCCTATCAGAAATTAAAAAAATCAATGGCTCTGCAGCATCATGATAAGCCAAAAGCGGTCGTACTATCCAATGCCCGCCTATACGTGTAGGTTTGTCAGGCGTTAGTATTGTAGTGCCAACAGAACTATTTCCTAGTGCAATCGCTGTACCTTTACTCAAGTAAACATCAACGCCGGCATCCACAAGCGCTTTAACCGCTCTGCTGTGGTCATTATGCTCATGACTGACCAAGCAGCCATCAAGCTTGCCCAAGTTAAATCCCACAGCTTCTTTAATCTGCCTTATCGGCAAGCCTGCCTCTAGCAGAAGCTGGTGTCTGCCGCTGGTTAAGCGATAACAGTTACCATTGCTGCTAGAGGCGATTACTTGTACCTCAATCATTATTTAATCCAAGCAGGACGAGCCTTAGCAGTAACCGGCTGCTCTTGGGCAACGGGAACCGGTTCTGCAGGCACATCAACAACCTGCGCTTGCTGGTTTAGAAGCTGCACTTCATCTTTTAGAGCTTCTTTTTGCTTAGTGAAATCATTAGTTGATGACGGAGTTACATCAATAGTTTCGTCATTAATTTCTTCAACCGTTTTAAGCCCCATAGATATTTCCGGAGCAACAGTGCGGATAAGGAAGGTTGCCGCGCGATATTGAAGCATCAGCTGCGGCATTGTTTGCCATTTGCTGCCGTTTTTGTTCAACCAGCCTTCCTTGGCCGCTAAATCAATAGTTACGTCAGCGCCAACAACTTTTTCGCCGGTACGCAGTTCCGTAGCATACGCGCGACATCCATAGTTCGGAGTACTTTTATCGCCAAAAAATTCATATTTGATGCTGGAGAAACGACCGCTGGTATTGAAGCAAGCAATCATAAACTTACTACTCCAAGCAGGATTACCATAAACAATATACATATTTTGCATAACCATCAGTGGGTCTGCGCCCATGCGCTGTGCCATATTAAGAGCAATCAGTACATTAGCCGGCTTCTGCCTAAAAGTTTCTGGAATGATAGTCGCCTGCGCCAGCTCTTTAGACAGATGCATCATAGCGTTGAGACCACGAGCATTAAAAATATCTACGCTAAAATTCTCAACCTGTTGAACATTTTTTTCTTCACTCATTTTCATTACCTTCTTCCGTTTGTTCTATAACAAAAATATCTTTTGCAGCAACTATTTTAACCTTATAGCACTGCTTTTCTGGAGTGCCAATTCTACGTTTCACGATATATTGACTGCCAATAGAATTGCAAGCTTCGATAAATCCTCGAACTACTTTAAAATTGTCCTAATAATATACCGGAGTACCGACCTCTAATCTTTTAAATTGAGGCGTGTGGTTTACAGGAGGCGGAACTTTTTGATATCCCGCAAATTCTTCGCTTCTCTTGCATATTCTCACAAAAAGTCCAATAGATAATGCCGCCGCAACGCATAATCCCGACAACAATGCAACGCTATTACTCATGGCTTACCCTCAACTTTCTATCTTCCGGACTAACATAGAAATTGATTACCTGCCCAGGAGCTTCACCGATATCAGTAACACCCTCGCGGTTATCAACAAAAACAGGATTTGAAAAACCTCTCTTTTTGGAGATAGCTCGAATTACTTCCATGCCGGCTCTGCACTTTTCAGCATTAGACAACTGACGATAAGGTACGCCGTGCATCATCAATTCGCAGGTTTCGCGAATGCCCTCGTTGCTGATATTAGTTTCAAAAAGTTTAAAATCAATATTTTCAAAAAGGCTGTTAATTTTATCGCTGAGCAAATTCATTTTGGCGACCACAAATTTGTCCAAAGCATTCAGCTTGCTTTCTGCATCTCCAAGGCTTAACATGGCGTTCTGCTTTTCAGCCTGCAAACGACTGATAACCTCAAGCGTTTCAGCGTCAAGCCTTAATCTATTGAGTGCGTCCTGCGCTTCGTCAACCGGGAGACGTGCTTCCGCAATCTTTTTGTCGATATCCTGAAGCTGGATGATTACATCCAAACGCACTTCTTCAAGATCATTTTTTCTTAATTTCAGAGCTTCGACCAAATCCCAATACGCTTCTTTGGTTTCCGGATTAACCATGCTTTCCAGCGGCGGCAGCTTGGCCAAAGCTTCATTCATTGCCTTGTTATTTTCTGCCAAAATTCTAGGCACATCTTCGGCTTCGTACTTTGTCAGCCCGTTAATTTCTAAAAGCAGATTACTCTTTTCTGCAGTCGCACTCTGCAGAGCTTTAGCCACTTCTTCACCTTTGCTATTGATATCTTCCAAGCGTTCGCTTTTACTTTTGTTAAAAGCTTCAAGCATTGGCTGCAGCATATCCTCAGTATACGGACGATGACAGCAGGGACATTCAGTATCGCAAAACACTTCGTCATTAACATCGCTCCAGGCGTTTTCAAGACGTCCCAGTCTTTCGTTGTAGCTGGCGATATCCTGCTCTGTTTTCAAAAGCTGTCGGCGTAAAAGAGAAACCTTTTCGCTGTTAGATTTTGCCAAAGCAATGGTTTGAGCTTTGGATTGCTCAAATTTACTCTTTACTTCAGCCTGTTTTTCGCGCCAAAGAGCGCGGATTGTTTCCATTTTTGCTTCGATGACAGCGATTTCGCCTTCGCGTTTAGTTTTTAAATCGCCGTTGACAATAGCGATTCTATCGGTCATAAGCTTTTCGTAAGGCTCCTTGTATTTCAGCAGTGTCAATTCTGCTTTTTTACGAAGCTCTTCAGGATTTTCAATACCGCTCAAGGTTTTGCGGCGTTCATCAATGCGGATGGGCAGTTCCTTAACCTGCTTATCATACCCTTTTTTCTCTTTCTGAAGCTTTGCCCGCAGGTCGTCAATGCCATATTTTTCTATATCAGCAAGAATAGGCGTCACTTCTGGAACCACTGATGCTATTTGTTTATTATCAATCTCATCGACGAGATTGATAAGCAGCTGTCTTTGCTCCTGCCATTTTAAAGCGGGAAAAGTCGCCGGGTTGCTGGTCAAGGAAAACCATGGCTCACAAAACCATTCGTCCACGAAAACAGCATAATCCTTTGCCTTTTTGGGTACGCCGTCAATATAGTATTCTGTGGTATTCCCCGTAAGTTTGCGCTCATCAGTACCGGAGACCTTAGTCCATTTTTCTTTAAAGACTACCTCCAAAGTAAACTCGCTAATATTATCTACGGCAAACACTCCTTTCACGCTAGTATCGATATCGTGAATCAGTTCGCCGTTTTTATCATACGGCCGCATTTTCGTGTCCGAGTTACCGCGGCTGTCCTTTTGCCAGAGCAGGAAGCTCAGCGCATCAAGAATCGTGGTTTTTCCTACGCCGTTGGCGCCAAAAATATTGGTAACGTTTGTAGAAAAAACTACTTTTAAATTTTGCTGGTTTTTAAAATTCACCAGCTCCAAAGATTTGATAATCATATTCTCAACCTCACTTTTTTATTCATCTCCCCCGTAGGCTGCCGTTTGCCTCCTTCCTTTGAATTTTTTGCGGGAGATTTTATATCTTAATACCGCCAGTTCGCGCAAAAATGACACGTAGGCAGTTTTTACAACGTATGCCTTATCTCCATACATCCTAAACATTAAAACGCGTTCAGGAGCAGATAACAGATTGTAGACGGCTTTGCATAAATGGCGATATTCGCGTATTTGTTTTATCAGCCGGTCTTTTTCTACACCTACTAAAACGCCTTCACATTTTTCATAGTGCCTTGCCAGTTCCGTAGCTTTCATCGTTTTACCTCGACGTAAACCTTTAGCTCCTGCCCCGGATATACAAATTCGCCCAAATTATTGTCCTGAACGATATAGTGGATAATCTCGCGGATATCACGCGGATCCCCCATATCCTTAGCCTTAGCGCCAATGTCCCAAAGAGTTTGACCTTGCTCAACCACAAAATAATGGACCTCAAAGCAATGCGTTCTCGGTCGGCAGAACGACGCCATAGTGACAACTAGAAAAATTAGTGCTATAATCTTAACGACAGTAGCAAGTTTTACTGTCTCAACCTCACGAGCCGTTGGTGTTGCCGCACCGGCGGCTTTTTCATTTATTTTCATTTTTCCAGCCTCCCATCATCTTCTTTTTGTAACAAGCGCCGGGACAGACAATAACCACTTTGCCGTTAGCCTTATCAAAGACCTGCGCATAATTTTTCTGCGTCAAATCCGCGCCGCAGATGAAGCACTTTCTTTTCTTTTTGGGCATCGCTGCATCCCCTTTCGTTTGGATTTTTAATAGTTCCATTTTTAATTCCGAACTGCACCAACCACGCCGCCAGTTGCCGCTGCGCGGCATGGTTTTCTAAAAAAGCTGCCGGATTTATTATTTTTAACTCAACCTCACTCATTTTTTGCTCCTATACGATTGTTTATTATCTTGTGATATAATAAATATGATTCTAATTTTAGAAAGGACTTATATATTCATGAATTTTTCTGCAAATAACATTGAGCAAATATCAAGAATCGTAGCTAGTTATATTACTGGCTCTAAAATCACAAATATGCTTGAAAATCTTAGAATTCGTCCTAAAGACGATAATCCTAATAATACAAAATGGATTAGAATCCATAATGCCATCACTGCTTCGCAAAATGCAGGCTTCCATAACACTTTAATAAGCGTTGTTGAATATGTAATGGATCCAGTAAACTTTTATAATAGAATTGTAGAGTATCAAAACGCTATTAAAGAACTGAATGTTATACTGCTTTTAGACGGCTTACAATTAACTGAATCCGGTAAAATAAACAGAGTTACTACCGCTCAAACCTTGTCTGAAGCTAGAAGCCGAGCTTTAGGAATTAAAGAAGCTTTATCGCCGTTTAATATCCATCCGCAAATACTAGCTTTTTGCACTCCGGAAATTTTATCTGAAAATTATTTTCATCTCATATTCGAAGCTACAAAATGTGTTCTTAATCATTTGCGTATAATAAGTGGTTTAAACCTAGACGGAAACCAATTAGTTAACTCCTGTTTTGATGGGAAAAATCCATTGATGCTAATAAACCGCTTCGACACAGCTTCTGCAAAAGATGAACACAAAGGTTTACATTCATTACTAAACCTTTTAGTATATTGGTTTAGAGATCCCAAAGCTCACGAATTAAAGTGCTTTTCTCAAGACTCCAAAGAAGATGCTGTTGCAGCAATTATTCTGATTTCCAAAGCAAGAACATTGCTAGACAAATGCTTTCTTAATCCTACTCACAAAAATATTGAATAATTCTTTTTCAATATCTAAGCGACTGGGTTCCAAAAATTTAGCCTCATATAGATGCTCAAAAAGTCCCTGATAACGAAGTGCTGTAGCTTCATCCAGAAAAATCATGCTATCTGAAGCATTTCTTGATAATGTTCCACTAGCATCGCAAAAATAAAATTTAGCACCTTCGATATTTGCATAAATTCTATAAACAAAACTCTCTGCCATTTCTCCGCTACCTCCTTTGTTGCTTTCACCTCGCCTATGCTATAATGAAGACACAGAACAGAGGTGATTTCATGAAACGAGATTTAGATTTAATGCGTGAATTACTTCTTAAAATAGAATCTTCTTCTGAATCACGCATGAGCCTCAACAGCTTTATTACTGATGAAAGCCAAAAACCAATAATTGCTTTTCATATTGAATTGTTAATGGATGCCGATTTTATTATTGCCACAAAAATGCAATTTATTGGACAACAACAACCAGATTTTTTAATACAACGACTAACCAATGCTGGTTGCGATTACCTCGATGCTATTCGAAACGATTTAATATGGAATAATACAAAAGAAAAAATATTATCAATAGGTGGATCTGCAACCTTAGAAATAATAAAAGCAGTCGCGGTAGCCGTTGCTAAGACTATGCTAGGTATTTAATCTTGTACTTCAACGTTTCAATTATTGCCGGTACTGCATCTACGCATATATTATTTTCTAAAAGCACATGCAAAAGCTTGTCGGCAATTTCATCTATATTTACCATTCTCCCTGCTTCGGCAGGGCTTTTTTCTTTTTCCACTTCTTTCTCAACCTCCTAGTCTTGCTTTAAGTTGATTTTTAATCACTATTGTTTGCAAAAAAAATAACATCTCTTTGAGAATCAGTCATTGCCAACAGTTTAGACAACGCAACAATCTCACTAGCTTTAAATTCAGTAAGATTGTTCAATTTGCGAAAAAAGCTCATTTCGCTAATGCCTAACGCTTTAGCAATGCTTTTTTTAGTTTTATTGGCTCGCAGAATAGCAACTTCCAATTCTTGAGTATTTGTCATTTTAACACCCCCTATCTGCTTTGTTGATTTTTAATCACAGCATTATAATAACACCCTGGTGATTTATTGTCAACAGTTTTGTTTTACAACTATCTTTTTTGTTGATTTATAATAACATTTATGATATTATAGTTGCGGAAGCAAATCCTGCGGAGGTTGATTTAAATGAAGTTATACGAAAACATTAGGAATAAACGCATTGAACTCGGAATGACGCAAGACGAGCTTGCGAAAAGAATGGGATATAAATCTCGTTCAACTATAGCAAAAATCGAAGCTGGAATAAATGATATTCCACAGAGTAAAATTATTTCCTTTGCACAAGCTTTGAACACCACGGCTGGCGAGCTTATGGGGACTATACATGCTCCCCTTGCGCCTCACACTTCCCTATCCCCTGCAAAATACAAAAAATTCAAAGTGTTAGGCAATATCGCCTGCGGCAATCCTATCGAAGCAATAGAAGAACAAGAAGAATATATAGAAACAGAGCTCAATATTCACGCCGATTACGTTTTGCAGTGCCAAGGCGACAGCATGATTAACGCCCGCGTATTTGACGGCGATTATGTTTTCATCCGCGAACAGCCTGAAGTTGAGAATGGCGAAATTGCAGCTGTCTGGATGGACGGCAATGTTACGCTTAAACGATTTTATCGCCATGAGGATTATATAGAACTAAGAGCAGAAAATCCTACTTATAAGCCCATAATTATTCACGAAGCAGATTTTGATTCAATCCACGTTATTGGTAAAGCAGTAGCTTGTCAATTTATTATTAAAGATTAGGAAAGAAGGTTTTATTATGAAAAAGATTTTAAGTTTAGCAGTAGCAGCTACAATGTTATTTGCAGCGCAAGCATATGCGCGAATAGTTGTAGAATGTGATAACTATAACGATAGCGTTAATTATCGTAGTTATAAGACAGTTGGCGCTTACGGTATAACGGAATATGCTTTCATTAAAAGCACAAAAGAAAACGAAAAAGATGAATATTATTTAAGACTATCTACAAGCTTTCGAAATCATTCTTCTAAAGCAGCACGTTATTTGACTGGCAAAAAAGTTGATGTTATTGCAGACGGAGTAACATATTCTATACCAAAAGTTCTTGATAACTCTTTCCCTCGCCCATTTGAGATGTTTAATTGCGCCCTTCCTTTTGCATTTTATCGTTTTACAGATGAAGCTATTGCAGCAATGCAGAACTCTTCAGAAATCAAATTTGTAATCAACACGCCAGGGAAAGATACCAATACAATCATAGTAAACCAAAGTAATCGTAATGAATTTAATCGAATGTACAGATTAAAATTCCAAGACTATACTAACGATAATATTAACGAAGATCTATAAATGCCGCCAGCTGGATGCTGACGAAGCAACTGTTTCCATTTTGGAAACAGTTGCTCTAATACCCAGTTAACGAAAAACTCTAGAGCACCAGTAAGGAGAATAGTAAAGTATGGATTTTAAAGAACCGGAATACTTTTTGGAGTTTGTAAAGTTTCAAAAAAGTATACTAAAAAAATACAAAGACTTTATCAAAAGAAAATTATCAGAGAACTATAAAAAAGCAGCTATTTTCGTTTATTGGCTTAATGACTATATCGAATACATTAAAGCAGAAAAGACATTTAATCCCTCCATGAATATGGCATATAAGCGCGGACAGATAGTATTTGTGAATTTTGGATTTCGTATTGGTAATGAGCTAGGAGGAAACCATTATGCAGTTGTGCTTGATGTAAAAAATTCTAAATACAGCAAAACTTTAACCGTTATTCCACTAAAAAGCAAAAAGGATAAAGAAACAAAATACTCATCAATATACCATGTGCAATTAGGTGAATGTGTAAAAATCTTACTTGAAGATAAAGCAAATGACATTTTATCTAAAAATAGTGTTGCCGCAATGAGAGTAGCAATAAAACTAACATCTAAAACTCCGCCTCCTAACGATGAAATAGTTAAAAATTTTACAGAACTAAAACGCAATAAACGTATTGCTTTTAATATCCTAGAATATACTCAAAAATTAAAAGACGAAAGCGTTGCTGATGTTGGTCAAATTATAACTATAAGCAAGCAGAGGATAAATCACCCATGTAAAAATAAAGATATACTTGCAGGCGTTATTCTCCCTGAAGAATTAATGTACGAAATAGAAAAGAAAATATTGAAGCTGTACAGCCACGCATTTGACTAATGCGAAAAAATGATGTATAATGCTAATACAAGGTAGCCTTGAGCTATCAACCACATCATTAAATACCACATGATGGTATAAGTAAAAGCCTTGCAGCTTCGGTTGCAAGGCTTTTTTCGTTGTTAGCCATTGATTTATAGCTAATGAAATTCAAATACAAAAAATCCCCCGGCGCTACCAACACCGAGGGAAAGCGTAACCACCCCAAACAACCACGAATAGAACTGATACTGATTTACAGAACTGATTACTGTTTGTAGAGCTGATTACTATTTAATTATATCAAATTTTAGTCAGCTCTGCCACTTTATACACAAAATTAAAGTAAAGGAGCTGTTTTTTATTATGTTAAGAGCTGTCATCTACGCCCGTTTTTCCAGCGATATGCAAAGAGAGGAATCTATCGACGCGCAGGTACGCGCCTGCCAGGAGCACTGCAACCGCCGGCACTATATTGTCACCAACATTTACAAAGACGAAGCCAGAAGCGGCAAATCTATTATCGGCCGTGAAGGCTATAATCAAATGATGGCTGACGCTATGGAGCACAAATTTGACGTCATCATTTTCCATAAAATCGATCGCAACGCCCGCAATGAGTTTAATTATTATAGCTTTAAAAACACTCTTGCGCAGCTTGGGATAAGCTACGAATACGCAGCACAGAATATCGATTTTACGCCGGAAGGCCAAATGATGGAAAATATGTTGGTAGGCTTCGCCGCCTACTACAGCCGCAATCTTTCCAAGGAAACTAAAAAGGGCTTAAACGAGAACGCCTACAAGGCGCAGTTTAACGGCGGCACTCCCCCTCTTGGTTATCGTATCGAGAATAAACATTATGTGATTGATGAACATGAAGCAGAAGCCGTGAGGATGATATTCAGTATGTACTTAAATGGTAAAGGCTATGCAACTATCGCCTACAAGTTGCAGGAAAACGGTTATAAGACTAAAGACGGCCGTAATTTCTCTAAAAATAGTATATACGACATTTTAGATAACGAAAAATATATTGGCGTCTATTCTTTTAACCGCACATCAAAAGCTAATGGCGCTAAACGCAATTTCCATTCTTCTTATCGGCCAAAAGATTTTATCCGCATCGAGAATGCTTTGCCAGCAATCGTAAGTGAAGCCGATTTTTATGCTGTGCAGGAAAAAAAGAAAAACAACCGGCACAGGGCATCATCTTATACTGCAAAGGCAAACTACCTTCTTTCTGGGAAAATATTTTGTGGATGCTGTGGCAGCGCAATGAGCGGTCACAGATACACGCCCAGAAAAAATAAAACTTATACTTATTATGGTTGCCTTAGAAAAGACAGAACAGCTCCGGATAGATGTCCGCAGAAGCAGTTGCGTCAAGACGTGCTTGAGAAATGGGTGCTAACTATTATTGAGAAGGAAGTTTTTTCTGAGCAAGCCATAGCAAAGCTGGTCGTTTTAATGCGTGAAGAATACAATAAGTTTATTAAGGCAACTGCTAGTAATAAAGAAAATTTGTTGCAGTCTAAAGCGTCAGCTGAACGTAAGCTAAATAATTTGTATAATATCATTGAAAACGGCGCCGCAGATCAATATGACCTTGAGCGTTTATCCACCGTAAAAAAAGAATTATCCGATATAAAAGAAAAACTGGATAATCTGCAAAGTATTGCAAATTATCCAGAGCTTACAGAAAAAGAAATAGCAGCTACATTAGCTGCTATGCGTGATGATTTTTCCAGCAACCAATCGTCGCAGAAATTCATCATTGATTTGCTTGTTGACAAAATTACGGTTAAAGATAAACAAATAACTTTATTATTAAACACAAATAATGTGTCAACATACATGGTGCCGCGGACCGGAATCGAACCGGTACGGGTATCACTACCCGAGGGATTTTAAGTCCCTTGCGTCTGCCAGTTCCGCCACCGCGGCAGACAATCTAAAAAGAAAATAAAAATGGAGGCGACACCCAGAATCGAACTGGGGATAAAGGTTTTGCAGACCTCTGCCTTACCGCTTGGCTATGTCGCCTTTTAATGGAGCGGAAAACGAGATTCGAACTCGCGACCCCCTCCTTGGCAAGGAGGTGCTCTACCACTGAGCTATTTCCGCATAAATGGTGCCTCAGCACAGAATCGAACTGTGGACACAAGGATTTTCAGTCCTTTGCTCTACCAACTGAGCTACCGAGGCAGATTGGCGACCTGGATGGGACTCGAACCCACGACCTCCGCCGTGACAGGGCGGCATTCTAACCAACTGAACCACCAGGCCAATCAACATTGATATTATAACCTAAAACAGTTTGCCTGTCAATAGATTATTTTATTTTTTCTAGCTCCGCCATTTCCTGCCGCAAATGCAGCTGCATTAAATCCGCCAGCACAGCCAATTTGCGGTCGTCGCGCACAGAAGCAGGCACATCAAAAACATCCGTAGTCAGCGGCAAATAGCCTTGCTTCTTCTCGGCAAAAATTTCGTTACGAAAAATATTATACGAAAAATAAATTTGGTTGCCGTTGCTAAAATCCGTATAGTCCAAAAAAATAAACGAACCGTTGATATACGCCAAAGGATTATCCGGCGTAATAAAAAGCTCATAATTATCTATTTTCTTCGGCAGCGAACGCCAATATTCCCATTGGGGAAAATTCAGCCCTTCGGCCTCAAAATCCATCTTATGCAGCTTTTGGCGATCCATATCCCATAAAATATCCGGCAGATGCTCTAAAAGCAGGCCGGCAAATTTATCGCGCTCACGGCAAAAATAGCGTTCATCGCGAAAGGTATGCAGGCCAACCGTTTTAACCAGCACATAATCAAAGGTTTCAGAGGTATAAATGATATCTAAGCGGCAGCGAATAGCATCGTTCACATAGGCCGCAATATTCAAGATTTGACCCTTAATCCCCGTTCCCGGCACCAACTTAAAACTGTTAACTGCCGCAGGCAATTTCTTCAGCAAATCCCAATCATTTAATCCTGCTTCAATTTCGGTAATGCTTGGCTGTCCCACACTTGTCACCTCAATTTATAATAAATCACTTATTTTGCTGTATATTCTCACAGCATTGTTGAAGAAAACATCCTCGTAATACTTTTCCGGAATTACATGACTGATAACATGAATGTAGGACGAAATATTTACCAGCGGCCAATCGCTACCGTACATAATTTTACTGTAATCACCCATATAATTAAGCCATGTGTGCAGCTGCCGCCAAAAGCCCGCCTGCTGATTATAAATCTGTAAAGGCTTGGGATTGCCTTCCAGCAAGCCTGATAAATCTATGGCCACATTCGCATTTTTCGCCGCCACTTCCGCAGCGTCGACAAGCCATGGACAGCCGCAGTGGGCTATAACAAAAGTGACCTCCGGAAAATTAACCGCCGCCTCGTCAACCGTCAAAGGATGCGAATACTTTAACAAGCCAGTAGGCCGCGCCGTATCGCCCGTATGAATTGCCACTGGCACATGATAAGCCTGCGCCAGCTCCAGCAGCGGCCAATGACGCTTATCGTTTACATACACAGATTGATAGCCCGGATAAAATTTTATACCCAAGCAATGAGGCTGACTGAGATAATACTCAAATTCCCGCGCAGTCTGCTTGGCGTTTGCCAAAGTAATCAGCTCGCTTTGCACGCCTAGGCAGTAGCCGATATTTTGCGGCTGATTATAATTTTCTTCATCAAAAGGCGCAGCAAGGTCTATCAGCCGCGGCGGCACGCCGCCAAAACGGGAACTGGCGTACATAGTATTGCCCATAGCCACAGAAAACACAATATTATTTTCCTGACAAATTTTCTGCCAGCAGGCCGCCGTATTTTCGTAGCCAGCGTTGGCTGCTACCTGAGCAAAGCCCTCAATATTATAATAATGCATGTGCGCATCAATTATTTTCATTTATCACGCCTCTTTTTAGCTTATTCTTATTCTTCTTCATCCTGAGGCAGAATCAGATTCAGTGCTATCGCCACAATAAATACTACGGCAACGCAGTTTTCGGCAAAAACATTTTTTACCAAATCCGGCGCGATTTTAAAAATTGCCGGCGCCTGCGTAAAACCGATACCGATACTCAAAGCCAAAGAAGCAATAGTAATATTGCGCGAGCTTGCTCCGCATTTGGCAATCATCTGCACGCCGCTGACCACAATGGAGCCAAACATCATCAAGGTGCAGCCGCCTAAAACAGATTCCGGCAGGGACGCCAAAATTACGCCCAAAGCGGGAAACAAGCCTGACAAAATCATAATCACCGCACCGCTGGCAATAGCGTAACGGTTGACAACCTTCGTCATGGCAATTAAGCCTACATTTTGGCTGAACGAGGTAATCGGCATACAGCCGAAAACAGAGGACAAGCTGCTGACAAAACCGTCGCAGGTGATGGAACCGGCAACCTCTTTTTCGGTAACGTCACGTCCCAAGCCAATAGCCGTCATAGCGGAAGTATCGCCGATGGTTTCCGTTGCGGAAACTAAAAAAATTAAAAAGAAAGCAAAAATGGCATCGGGATGAAATTCCAGCTCAAAAGGCATAATCTGCGGAATGGCAACTAAATTTACCGAAGCCAGACCGCTGAAATCAACCATACCCATAAATGCTGCCACAATATAACCTACAATCAGGCCAAACAAAACGGAAAGCTGTTTATAGAAGGATTTGGCAAAAACGTTAAAGCCGATACAGCTAAACAAGGTAATAGTACCGACAAGAATATATTTTGCGTCGCCAAAATTAGGATTGCCAAAGCCGCCGCCAAAAGAATTAGCGCCAACTGCCAGCAGACTAAAGCCGATAGAAGTAACAACCGTTGCCGCTACAATAGGCGAAATCAATTTGCGCCAATATTTAGCCGTCAAGCCCAAAACGCCCTCTAACAGACCGCCAACCAAAACTGCGCCCAAAATACCGCCGTAGCCGTATTTGCTGCCGATAACGCAGGCAATGGAAACAAAGGTAAAGCTGATGCCCATAACAATGGGCAAGCCGCTGCCTATGCGCCAAATGGGAAAAAGCTGAATCAAGGTGCCGATTCCGGCAATCAGCATGGCAGACTGCACCAGTGCGCCGCTTTGCTCCACAGGCATTTTAATTACGCCTGCCACAATTAAAATCGGCGCAATATTGGCGACAAACATCGCCAAAATATGCTGCAAGCCAAAGGGAATAGCCTTACCCGCAGAAATTTTCCCGTCTAATTGATAAATTTCGTCAACAGTTTTCTTTGCCATAAATTTTAATCCTCACGGAAACGAATGGTTCTGGTAGCAGCATCCATTTCATCAATAATTGCTAAGGAATGGAGATTTACGCCCATAGCGCGCAGCTTGTCGCCGCCGCCCTGAAAGCCTTTTTCAATAGCCACGCCAATACCCTCCACAACGCCACCGGATTGGCGCACAATATCCATCAAACCCTCAAGGGCACAGCCGTTAGCCAAAAAGTCGTCGATAATCAGCACATGATCGTTCTTACTTAAATATTGTTTAGAAACAACTACGTCGTTGGTTTTGCTATGGGTATAGGAATAAATTTGTGTAAAATACACATCTTTATCCATATTGCTGCCGCTGGATTTTTTAGCAAACACTACAGGCACGCCAAAAAACATGGCAGCTATGCAGGCGATACCGATACCGGAAGCTTCAATCGTCAGAATTTTGTTGATAGGACGATCGGCAAACTGACGCTTCATCTCTTTGCCAAGCTCGGCAATAAAAGGCACGTCAATCTGATGATTCAAAAAACTGTCAACCTTTAATACATTACCACTTTTGATTACGCCGTCTTTAAGAATTTTTTCTTCCAATAATTGCATACAAATCACTCCGCTTTCCAAATTTTACGCTTAAATGATAAGTTTTATTCTATCATAAGCCGCCTACTCGGTAAAGAAAAATCTGCCGAAAAGGCATTTACTCCCCTTGCTTCAGCTCCGCAAATTTAGCCGCCATCGTCGGATTATTTCTAGTCAAACGCTTAATCGACAAATCTTCTGCCTTATTATTCGCCAAGCGCAAATTATTTTCCGAAGAAAGCAGCGCATCCTTAGTTTTCTGCAAATGCTCGATAGTCTTGTCAATTTCTTCAATGGCCTTTTTAAATTTTTCGCTGGCTATACGATAATTGCGGCCAAATTTTTCTTTAAACTCATTCATATCGGCTTCAAAATGGGAAATATCTATATTCTGATTTTTGATAGCCGTCAATTCCTTTTGATACATTAACGAATTCTTCGCCGCGTTGCGCAATAATGTGATAATGGGAATAAAAAATTGCGGCCGGATAACGTACATTTTAGGATAGCGATAAGAAACATCCACAATGCCGGAATTATACAGCTCGCTGTCCGCCTCCAATAAAGACACCAACACGGCGTATTCGCAGTTCTTTTCCTTGCGGTCCTTATCTAATTCCTTAAAAAAGTTCTCGTTTCTATGCTTGGTAGCCGTTTTATCCGCTTCGTTTTTCATTTCAAACATGATGGAAATATATTCCAAACCGCCGTCATAATCACGAAAAATAAAATCGCCCTTGCTGCCGCTTCTGGCATCGTTATCCTTTTCAAAATAGGCGCTGGTAAAAGCAGTGGAGCGCAATTTATTAAATTCTGTGCTGCAATGCTGCTCCAGGCTCTCGCCTATCATTTTAGTGGACTGGCGCGCTTTAAAATCTTTATAATAAGCTATCTGCTCATCCTTGCTTTTGAGCTTGTTTTCGTAGCCTTCAATAATACTTTTTTCTTTAACAAGATATTCCTTTTCCGAGGCTTTAATATCGCCCTCTAATTTAGTAATTTGAACATTCTTTTCGCTAAGCTGCGCGTCTTTTTCTACAATAGCTTTTTTTACAGCCAGCTCCAGTTGTTGCTGATTAGTGTTTAACTGCGCCTTGAGAGCCGTAATTTCATTATCCTTTTTAGCTATAGCTTCACCGATAGCCAAAAGATTTTCTCTTTCCTTAGCGTCAATTTTAGCGTTGAGTGCCGCAATCTGCTTATCCTTTTCGGAAACAGCATCTCTTACAGCCACGGCCTGCTCTGTTTTATTTGCTTCTATTTTAGCGTTTAATTCTGCTATTTTTATATTTGCTTTAGCTATTACGCCGTTAATTTTACTCTGTAAAGCGACAATTTCGTTATCCTTCAGCTGTAAGCTGTCTTTTAAATTATTCTCTGCTTCGGCCTTAGCAAGACTAACAGCAGTGTCCTTAGCAATTTTTAGCTGCGCTTCCCGCTCCTGAATTTCTTTATTAAATTCTCTATCACGAATCTGCTTGACGATAGCCGCATAACCGGCTTCGTCAACCTGAAAAACCTCTCCGCATTTGGGGCATTTGATATTTTGCACTTTAACAACTCCTTTGCAAAAAAAATTAAGCGGCAGCTTTCGCTCTTTAGATTTTATCTTTAAGTATTATACCACAAGCAAATTGACTTGGAAAATTTCTTTCGCAAGTTTATTGCAAACGCTTGTTCCTATCGCGAAACGCGATAGATAAAAATTTGCACCTATTGTATTTTTGTAATGGACGACGCGTGCACTGGCTTCCTTTATTTTTTTCTTTAATTTAACTTTTACTTTAGGCGTGCAAATTGCACTCCTACCCTCTATATCATCTTCTTTCATAACTGAAAGAAGATGCAAGAAAGGCTTGCTGCTTGGAGCGTGTCGCACACACGCTTATACCTACTTTTTTCATAACTGAAAAAAGTAGCAAAAAAGGCTTTACCATATCCCTGTTTTAAAGTTCGTAGTTCAAGGTAAACCCCGCTCGCCGATTTATAGCTTTTGTGACTGCCGCAAAGTAGTTTGTACTTTGGGCGTGCGTATAGCACGCCAAAAGAAAATTTGCACTTTGCGGTAGGCCGCCAAAGCTCTGCATTGCGAGCCTAAAGAACCCGAAGCCGCTAGCCCCAAAAACTACGCATTAGGCAAGCCTTGTCGCAAAGTTCGAATTATCAATGAACGTCGAAGATTCTTTGCCGCGCTTCGAAAAGCGCGCGCTTTTCTTGGCAACTTCTTTTGGCGTCAAAAGAAGTTGAATAAAGATGCGCCGACGTGTGTGCGGCACGCAGCCTTTTCTTGCAACTTCTTTTGGCATCAAAAGAAGTTGAATAAGATTAAAAGAAGTTGCATAAAGACACGCTGGCGTTCGCGTGAACGCCTACCAAAAAATTACAACAAAACGTGCTTTTCTTTCCGTTTCTTTTCGTAAAAGAAGTAAACAAAGAAACAACAAAACCCTCTGCCAAAACGACAGAGGGCAAAAATGCCATACGGCTATGGAGTTTATTTTACTTCGGTTTCTACGCGAGCTAAGATAAAGCACAAATCGGATAAACGGTTTAGACAAACGAGAACCTGCGGATTAACCGGCTCGGTTTCAGCCAAACGCAGCAGACAGCGCTCGGCACGACGGGTAGTAGTGCGGGCAATATCCAGCGCAGCAGCGCCAACAGTATCTCCGGGAATAATAAAATGTCCCAAAGGCTGCAGCATGGCATCAAATTTATCAATAGTGCTTTCAAACATTTTAACGTGCTCTTCCTTAATATAAGGCTCGGGAAGATTAAGGCTGGCAACATCAGCCATCACGCTCATGAGCAGCTTTTGCACGTTAAAAATAGTTTCTTTAACATCCTCGCGAGTTACCTGCGCACGCGCCAAGCCCAAAGCAGAAGTAATTTCATCTACCGTACCATATGCTTCAACGCGCAGAGATTGTTTAGGAACACGCTCGCCGGTGTACAGACCCGTAGTGCCTTTATCGCCGGTACGAGTATAAACAGCAGCTTTTTTCATTCTGCACCATCCTTTCTATAATGGACGTGAGAGTGTTGTAAAAGGCTGCCGCAAATTCGGCAGCCATAAGCAAGCTTTTTAGTTAATCTTAGTAAATTTCTTCGGGAGCAAAGAAGTTAGCGATTTCGCGAGCAGCGGCTTCCGGGCTGTCGGAACCGTGTACGATGTTTTCGCCAATGCTCAGAGCAAAGTCGCCGCGGATAGAGCCGGGAACAGCTTCCAGCGGATTGGTAGCACCGTTCAATTGACGAACAGCTTTAATAGCGTTTTCACCGCGGATTACTGCGCAAACCAGCGGAGAACCAGTAATGAAATCAACCAATTCACCGAAGAAGGGTTTGCCTTCATGCTCTGCATAGTGGAATTTAGCTTGAGCTTCGGAAACCTTAACCAGTTTAAGAGCAGCAACTTGCAGACCCTTGTGTTCAAAACGAGCGATAATATCGCCAATCAAGTTTTTCTTTACGCCATCGGGTTTTACTAATACTAAAGTTTGTTCAATAGCCATTGGAATCTCTCCTTATTTTTTAAAAATTTTTATCTAACAGATTGATTGGCCAACACCACTCAATCATATTAAGCAAAAGCTCCTTTACTATTTTACTTGAAATATAAATTTTAGACAAGTAGCCAGTAAAGTTTTTTATTTATGCATAGCCAAAGCCTGCTCTCGCAACAAACGCACCCGTTCTGCCGTAGGCGGATGAGTACTGAAAAGCTGCTGCATTTTAGCGCCGGAAAACGGATTGATAATAAACATGTGCGCAGTTGCTTCCGTAGCGCCTGGCATGACGCGGCGTTTGGCGAAGGCTTCGATTTTCAGCAGCGCGCTTGCCAAAGCATTGGGATCGCCGCACAGCTCGCCTCCTGATTTATCAGCCATATACTCGCGGGAGCGAGATACTGCCATTTGAATCATAGCCGCAGCCAGCGGTGCCAGCAGCATTACCAAAATAGAAGCAATGGGATTGCGGCTTTCGCCATTTTCGTCTCGGCCACCGCCTAAAAACATGCCCCACTGGGCAATAGTAGAAATTGCTCCCGCCATAGAAGCAGCCACGGTGCTGATTAAAATATCACGGTGCTTAACATGGCTCAGTTCATGACCTAAAACTCCTGCTAACTCATCCTCATCCAAAATATCAGCCAGCGCCGTATTTACTGCCACCGCAGCATGTTCCGGGTCGCGGCCGGTGGCAAAAGCGTTAGGCACGGGACTATCAATAATATAAACCTTGGGCATGGGCAGTCCGGCTTTTTTTGCCAAACGCTCGACAATACCATACAGTCTAGGAGCGCTGCTTCTGTCCACTTGTTTGGCGTTGTAATGCGCCAAAACCATTTTATCACTGTTCCAATAGGTAAAAAAGTTCATGACTACGCCTATTACCAGCATAACAGTCATGCCCCGTACTCCGCCAAAAAAATCACCAATAACCATGAGCAGCATAGTCATCAATGCCATTAGCATAGCTGTTTTCATAAAATAAAATCCTCCTCAAAGCAAACAAAACAATTTAGTGTATCAGATACTACTTTTATTATAGCAAGAGTTACTTTATTTTTCAATTTGCTCCTTGATAGATGTCAACATATTTTCACTATTTTCACGAACTTTTTTCTTTAGAATAGGATTGAGTAAACCGGCAATCATAGGAATGCCAAATTCAAAATCTACTGCCAGCGTTACCTCGCAGCCATCTGCCTGCGGAACAATCAGCCAAGAGCCCTCCATTCTTTTTAAATCGCCCTCGGTCTGCGCGTAGGTAATCTTTTTTTCTTCGGGATAAAATGTATCACGCTCCGTCCAAATAATTTTACGGCCGTCAACATTGCTCACCCAGTGAGAAATAGTATAATTTTCGCCGCGCTCTAAAATTTCTACGCTGACTAGATCCTTCATAAAATTAGGATAAGCGGCCATATCCTTAACGATATCATAAATTTTTTGCGGTTCAGCTTTAATAACCGCTTTAGTTTCTACATAAGGCATATTTTTCTCCTTTACTATTATAAATCTTCAATAACATCAGCTGTCTGCTGTACTGCGTCGCGGAACTCTTCCAAAACATGGTCGATAACCTCTTTAGGCATAATCAGCGGCGGTTCCATGCGAATAACTTTAGGATTGTTCAGGGTATAGGCAACAATAATATGCTTCATAATCATCAGACTCATGAGCATACCGCCCGCGCCCTCTTTGGTCAATTCAATGCCCAGCATCATACCGCGGCCGCGCACTTCGGTAATTACATTAGGAAATTCTGCGGCAATTTTTTGCAGACCTGCCTTTAAATAAGCGCCTGCTTCCTTGCCGCGCCGCAGTAAATCTTCTTCTTTAATGGCTTTAATGGCAGCTACGCCGGCAGCACAAGCCAGCTGGTTGCCGCCAAAGGTGGAGGTATGCAAAAACGGCGCTTCAATCAAGCCCTGCCAAGCCCGCGGCGTCCCGATAATCGCGCCGATTGGCATCACGCCGCCGCCCAAAGCTTTAGCACACGCCATCATATCAGGCTCCACGCCGTCAGCATTTACGCCGAACCATTCGCCAGTGCGGCCAATGCCGGTCTGCACCTCGTCGGCAATCAAAAGCGCGCCTTTTGCTTCACAAATTTCCTTTGCCCTGCGCAGATAACCAACCGGCGGAACAATAATGCCACCCTCGCCTTGAATTGGCTCTAAAATTACGGCGGCGGTATCTTCATCTACAGCAGCAGCCAAAGCGTCCGCGTCGCCAAATTCTACATGCGTAAAGCCGTTTAACAATGGTTTAAAAGGCTCGCGGTATAAATCGCGGCCGGTAGCTGTTAAGCTGCCAAAGGTTTTGCCGTGAAAAGCATTTTTTGCCGCCACAAATTTAGCGCGTTTAGTTGCCAAGCGCGCTACTTTCAAGCAGCCTTCCACTGCTTCGGTACCGCTGTTGACAAAAAAGCTGTACTGCAAAGCGCCGGGAGTAATTTCCGCCAAGGCTTCGGCTAAATCTGCCATAGGACGGTTGAACAGCACCTTGCCGCACATAGGCATAGCGTGCAGCTCTTTTTCCACTGCTTCTACTACTTTAGGATGACGGTGACCCAAAGCAAACATACCATAGCCGCCTAAGCAGTCAATAAATTCTTGTCCCTCGCTGTCCGTGATAATCCAGCCTTGAGCGTTTGCCTCAATGCTGCCTAAACCCATAAAACGAAATAGCTTCGCCTGCGCCGGATTGATATACTTTTCATATTTAGCGATTGTTTCTTCTACATACATTTTTAATTACCTCGTAACTTTATATTTAGGCTTTGCGCCTGTTGTTGTCTAACTTTATATATTATATCACATTTTAGCGGCAGCAGCAGATTTTTGCTCGGCTTTTCCCAAGAAAAGCAAAGCTAACAAAAATAAAAAATCCTCACTCTTTTCAGAATGAGGAAGCAAAAAGCTTGATAAATATTTTGCACAGCTTTGTTTTAGCAAGGAATTTATCTTGCGCTTTATATTTTTATAGGACCGTCAATATCTATAAAAAAATCACGTACAGGGCATTCCAAATTTTCGCTCAGCTTAATCAAATTTTCCAAAGTACAATGACTCCGTCCACACTCAATATTGCTCATATGCGCCTGGCTGATACCAATTTTTTTAGCAAGCTCTACTTGAGATAAATGCTTAGCTATACGAACGTCTTTAATTCTAAAACCTACCTTGGCTGTTTTTTCACTTATCATACCTAAAACTCCTTAGAAAGTGTTTCTCTCTGCATTTAACTAACTAAATAAATAATCTAGCTAATACCTAAAGGCATTTTAATATAGTTATATTCTAGCACGTTTTTACCCCCCCCGTAAAGAGTTGATATTATAAAATTTTTATTTAATTTTTGTAGATTTATACAAAAAAGCCTCTCGTTCACTTAAAAACGAGGGGCTTTTCTTTTGTTATAGTTGTCAATATAAAAGTTCTGTTACTGGTACAAAGGTAATGCCGGACTTTTTAAATTCGTCCGCATATTGCTGCCAGCATTTTACAGTGTTGGTGCGCGCATGACAAATGGCAATAGCGCTGCCATTTTTTTCTGCCATATCAAAGGCTTTGTAGACTTGCCTGCGAATATCCTCCACATTGCTGCTGTTATCTAAAAAAATATCGTTGCGCGCCGTTGGCACGCCCATTTGTTTAGCCACATCCCGCGCCACCGACGCAGAATTAGTTCTGCTATCCACAAAGAAAAGTCCCTTGCGCTTGAGCGTCTGTAAAACTGCCTGCATAGTTTTTTTATCGGCAGTCGCTCTTGAGCCTTGGTGATTATTTACACCTGCTACACCGGCCAAGCCGTTTAAATGCTTGGTTACCAATGCCTGCTGCTGGGACGTGCTTTGGCTAACCAAAACGGTGCGGCTGCCTTCGCTCATGGCACTTTTGCTCAGCGGCTCCATAGGCAGATGCAGCATGGCAACATTGCCATTACTGCGTACCATTTCCAGTACGTCGCTGGAAAAATTTTTTTCCGGCAAAATCGCAAAGCTAAAAGGTAAGCCGGTATTGAGCAAACCGCGCACAGCGCTCATATCGGCGCCGCAGTCGTCAATAACAACCGCCAGCTTGCCTTTATAGTGCTTATTTTCCGCCAACGGTTTTTCCGGCAAATCCTTAATATCTTTATCCTGCTTTTTCAAATTGCCGTTATGGAAAAAAATTACAGTATCGCTCACAAAACTTTTGCTACCGGATCCAGCCTGCACCTTAATACCAATCTCCGCCTTATAAGCGTCCCATTTTTTGTATTTGCTCATGCTGCCGGAAATAAACACCAGTCCCGCATCTTCAACCTTTTCCTTGAGCCATTCGCCTGCGCCCGTCAGGCTGGTGCTGTTGGGAATACCCACAGCCAAATTACGTTGGTTAATTTCTACCTTAGCACCGGATTCTTCAACCTCGATACTTTTTTTGCTGTGATCATTTTCAATAAGCTGCCAATTATCCTTTTGCAGCAAAATATTATCTACCAAACGCTGCGCTTCAATAGATTCGTTGAGCAAGCTGATTTCCTTAGCGGGAGCCTTGTTGTCGCTGTCGCCGACATCCTTTTTACTGCGGTCGTTGGCGTAAAACATGCCGCAGGCTACTGCCAGCAAGGCGATAACGGCAAGCAAAGCCAAAACTATATATTTACTGCCGGAGGAATTTTTCCGTTTTCTTCTTACCATTTTTATACTCCTTTATCCGCCTTTCATGCTCGCGGATGAGTTTTATCGTAAACCTCACGCAAACGCGCCACATCCAAATGAGTGTAAATCTGCGTGGTAGAAATATCTGCGTGACCTAAAAGTTCCTGCACTACGCGCAAATCGCTGCCACGATTCAAAAGATGCGTGGCAAAGGAATGGCGCAGCATATGGGGCGTTACTTTTTTGCTAATGCCTGCGCTTTTAGCGTATTCCGAAATCAGCTCGTTAACTCTTTGCCGCGTCATAGAACTGCCCCAGTCGGTAATAAAAACCTCCGCTACGTCAGGATGATTGCCTAAAAGCTGCGGACGTATAAATTTTAGATAATGCTCTAAATATTTAATCGCCACGCGTCCCAAAGGAATCATTCTTTCCTTAGAGCCTTTACCCACCGCCAGTACATATTCTCGCGGTAAATCTAATTTTTTCAACGGCAGATTTACAACCTCAGAAACCCGCATCCCCGTAGCGTACATAGTTTCCAGCAAAGCTTTGTCGCGATAGCCATTAAGAGTACCTAAATTGGGCTGATCTAATAAAGCCTCTACTTCTTCCAAACTCAAAAATTTTGGCAAAGCTACACCCTTCGTCGAAGCCTCTAAGGCTTCCGCAGGATTTTGTTCAAGGTAGCCGTCATTAGTCAAAAAAGTATAAAAGGCTCTAATCGCCGCCAGCTTGCGCGCAATAGTTGCAGGCCTGCGTCCAGCTGCTTTCAGCTTAGCTAAATAATCGCGCAGCTGCAGCCGCGAAATATGCAGCATATTTTCAAAATCTTTGATTTCCAAAGCCTTCTGCATAACATGCAAATCGCGGCAATAGGCAGCGCGAGTGTTCTCCGACACGCCTAATTCTACCAATAAATAATCTTCAAAAAGCTGTTGATAATCAACCATGGCTCAAAGCACCTCAAAAAGAAAAACAACGCCAAGGCGCCGTTTTTCTAAAAAATACCACTAAACCAATTTTTATATCATTCAAAAAGCATTAGATGCCGAAAACGGCGACGACAGCGTATCATCAATATTCCTAGGCGCCGCGACGAAGCAAATGATGCTTTGGCAGCGATATCAGTCTTTTCTTTCCGGCTGCATAATAGTAATATTAGTTGCCGGTGAAATAGTGGAAATAGCATGCTTATATACAAGCTGCTGCTTGCCTTCGTTTTCAATAATCACCGTAAAATTATCAAAGCCGCGTACCAAGCCACGAATTTGAAAGCCGTTCATTAAATAAATAATTACTCCCAAATTTTCTTTACGTACATGATTTAAAAAGCTGTCCTGTAAATTCATTGTAGGTTTTGCACAATTAATCATAAAAATCCCCTCCAATTTTATCTCTATATTTATAATTTTACAACAAAATACCTTTTTCTACAAGTATTTCACAAATTCTTCCAATTGTGTTTGCATAATTAGGCTGAGCCTCTAAGGGCAGCCAGCAGATATAGGGCATTTTTTTATACCAAGTAATTTGCCGTTTAGCAAAATTACGCGTGGCCTGCTTGATTTTTTCTACAGCCTGCGCGTAAGGCATACTGCCGTTTAAATACCAAACCATCTGCCGATAACCAATACTTTGCATACTTTGGCAGTCCGGATTCACGCCACTGTTTAAAAGATCGCGTACTTCCCGTTCCAATCCTGCCTCCAGCATTAAATCTACTCGACGATTTATTCTTGCATAAAGCGCCTGACGCTCCATTTCTAAACCAATAACCACTGCATCGTAAGGCATTTCCGGCGCGCCGTATTGATTGATGGCTTCCCCTTGCAAGGCCGCTTCCAAAGCGCGCACAACCCGCCGCACATTATGTGGATGAATTCTTTCCGCTGCCGCAGCATCCAACGCCGACAAACGCGCGTGCAGTGCTTCCGCTCCCTGCGTTTGCGCTTCCAACATCAGCTTTTGGCGCAGCTCGCTGTTTTCCTCCACGTTATTAAAAGCATAATCCTCCAGCAAAGCCTTAATATAAAGTCCGGTACCGCCGGCAATAATTGGCAGATGACCGCGTTCATTGATTTGGTGAATCAAATTCTGCGCCTGCTCCTTAAAATCTACCACACTGAAATTAGCCTCCGGCGGCAAAATATTTACCAAATGATGAGGCACGGCAGCCAATTCCTCCGCCGTAGGCTTGGCAGTACCAATATTCATGCTGCGATAAACAAGCATAGAATCGCCGGAAATAATTTCCCCCCGAAATTTTTTAGCAATTTCTATGGCGCAATGGCTTTTGCCCGTAGCCGTAGGGCCAAGAATTACCAGCACCTTTTCCTTAGACTTTGCAATCTGTTTTTCCACCTCATCACCTCCTTAAAATGCCGTATTTTACGCGACTGTATTTACCGCCGCAAAATTCCGTACAGCCATAGTCAGCCAACAATTTTTCACTGCGTTCCTTGATAACCACTCTCGGCGCAGCTTGGAGCGCCAGTTCCACAGTTTCTTTCGGCAATGGTTCGTCAAAAGATAAAGGCCGCAAAGCGTCCATAGCTACCGAACCCTCCACAGGCCGGCGAAACATGGGATCAAAATAAACTGCGTCAAAGCTATCGGGCGGACAATTTTGCAAATAATCCTCCGCCAAAATATTTATTGTTTGGATGCGCCGTAACGCAGCGTTGAGCAACGGCGCTTTTGTTTCGTAATGCACCAAACCATAAGCAACCGCAAAATGCAAAAGCGGAGACGCTTCTAAGCCCACAACGCGCCCCGTTTCACCAACCACAAAAGCAGCCACAGCCGCATCACTGGCTAAGCCTAAAGTACAGTCCAAAACGCGGGAGCCTTTTTGAATTGCCATAGCCTTGACAAAATTATCGGCGCAGCCGCGTGCCAGCTGCTGCACTCTAATTGCCGCCATGCTTGGATGATAAGCAAAAGTTCCCGCCCTACTATGAATCCGCGGACCGGATTTTTCCAGCACAATCAAAGCCGCTAAATTATTAGTAAATAAAATATCCTCCACGCTATGATTATGAGGCCGGTCAAGATAAATTGCGTCTAATTGGGCAGCTACAGCCAGCGCCTGCTCCATGGCACCACTGCCGCGAGCGTTGCGCGCCATGGCCACGCCAATTTTTCCCTGCAGCATTTAAAAGCCTGTCCTTTTGAACATTTTATATAATTTATCACTATCAATAGCTATCATGCAGGGACGACCGTGAGGACAAGTAAAAGGATGCTCCGTGTTACACAAATCAATAATCAGCTGACGCATTTGCCGCATATTCAGAAGCTGTCCAGCCTTAATTGCCGCTTTGCAGGCAGTCATGTGCAGAATATTTTGGCGCAAATCGCTGCCGTTAACATCACGCATTTCACCTAACATTTTACCAATCTCCCGAATAAAATCCTCGGCATCCTCGGCTTTAATATCCGTCGGCAGGCTGGAAACCCGCAGCATTTTTTCGCCACCGGCTTCAGCATCCACGCCCAGCTTCAAAAATTCTGCACGAAAATGCTCAATGCGATCAATATCCTCGGCATCCATATCAATATACAACGGAAGTAAAAGCTGCTGCGCCGGGATTTGCTCATGAGCAGCAACCAGCTTATCATACAAAATGCGCTCGTGGGCCGCGTGTTGATCAATCAAATACAAGGTATCTTCTGATTGAGCAATAATAAAGGTTTTATCTACTTGACCAATAGGCCAAATGGTGTCAATACCGCTGTCATTATTTGTAAAGCTAATAGTCTGCCTATCGGAAATTTTTGCGGCAGCTTCGTCAGTGCCGTTATTATTTTGCTTAACAATATTTTGCGCAGAATTTACGGCAGCCAAATCATTAGCTTTGACAAATTCTTCTCTGGCTTCGTGCACGCCGATAACCGTTGCTCTGCTGCCTGCGGTATATTCGTTTTCTTTAAAAATACTTTCTGTTTTAGGCTCCGGAGTTTTAAAAATCGGCTCCGCAGCAGGTTTAAAAATCTGGCTGTTGCCGGAAGCTGACGCCGGACGCGTATTTTTATTGCTCACACTGGCGCGCAGCGGCGGTAAAGCATTTGTCGGCTGCGCCGCAGCCTGCTTTAAGATCAGCGTTTCTGCTTTTTCAAAATTCGCTGATAAACTTTGCTTAGGCTTAACAAAAACATTCAGCTCAGAATCAGGCAGCAAGGTAATTTCCGTTTTTTGTGCACTCATTGGGCGAGTCAAGGCATCGGTAAGCGCCTTATACATAGCCTTATAAACAAGGCTTTCGTCACTGAATTTAACTTCGCTTTTTTGCGGATGCACGTTCACGTCCACGCTGGCTGTATCCAACCTAATATTTAAAACGGCAAAAGGAAAACCGCTTTTAGGAATCTGTGATTGATATGCGTGGTCAATCGCCTTTGCCAGCATTTTATTGCCGATACTGCGGCCGTTGACAAACAGCGTCTGCCACTGGCGGGAACTTTTCAACAGCGTAGGCTTGCCGATAAAACCGCTAATCTTTATAGCAGCGTCGGCAAAATTTACCGTCAGCAGTTCCTCTGCTACATTGCGTCCATATAATGAGCGTATGGTTCCGGCTAAATCGCCGTCTCCGGGAGTGTGCAGCACTTCTTTATCATTGTTCACCAATTTAAAACGCACATCCGGCCGCGACAGCGCCAGCTTAGTCAAAAGCTCGCTGATATAACGTCCTTCGGTGGCCGCAGTTTTTAAAAATTTGCGTCGCGCCGGCACATTGAAAAAAAGATTTTCTACGATAACAGTTGTACCAGCGCTGCCTCCGGTGCTGGTCACTTCCATTTCAGCGCCGCCGTCAATTTTCACGGAGGTAGCAAAATCCTGCTCCTCCGGACGGGTCAACAGCGTAAATTTAGCTACGGAAGCAATACTCGGCAAAGCCTCGCCGCGAAAGCCCAAGGTATGTAAAGTCAGCAAATCATCGGCTTTGACAAGCTTACTGGTAGCATGGCGCAGTACGGCTAGGCGAGCGTTTTCCTCGCTCATGCCGCAGCCATTATCCACCACGCGGATATATTCCGTGCCACCTCCAAAAGTCGTCACTTCAATTTTGGTCGCACCTGCATCCAACGCATTTTCAACTAATTCCTTGACCACGGAAGCAGGCTTTTCCACCACCTCGCCAGCCGCAATTTGGTTAGCTGTATTGGTATCTAAAATTTGTACTGTATATTTATCTGCCATCAGCGACCGCTCTCCTTCCGTGCTTCTTCTTGTAATTTAAATAAAGTATTCATCGCCTCAATAGGCGTCAAACTCATAACGTCAATTTTGAGTAATTGCTCCGTAATGGCACTGGTAAACAGGGAGCCCATCATATTATTCAGCTCCGGCGTCTGCACCGGCGCAGCCTGACCGTTTTCACTGTCGTATTCCTGCAAAATTGCTTCCGCTCTATCCAAAACTTTTTTCGGCAAACCAGCCAAGCGCGCTACATGCACACCATAGCTGCGGTCAGTGCCGCCGGGCACAATACGGCGCAGAAAGACAATATCTCTTCCCCGTTCCTTAACAGCAACGCTATAATTTTTTACACCGCTCAATTCCTGCTCCAAAGCAATCAGCTGATGATAATGCGTTGCAAAAAGCGTTTTGGCTTTAATTTTATCGTGGATATATTCCATCACGGCGCGGGCAATACTCATACCGTCAAAGGTAGATGTGCCGCGGCCAACCTCGTCGAGAATTATCAAGCTGTTTTTAGTAGCGTAACGCAAAATCTGCGCCACTTCGTTCATCTCCACCATAAAGGTGCTCTGCCCGGTTGCCAAATCGTCGCTAGCGCCCACGCGGGTAAATATTTTATCCACAGGACAAATACTTGCCTGCCGTGCCGGAATAAAGCTGCCCATCTGTGTCATCAAAACTAGCAGTGCTACCTGGCGCATATAGGTGGATTTACCTGCCATATTAGGGCCCGTAATTACAATCATGCGTTCGTCGGTATTATTGAGATTAACATTGTTGGGCACAAAAATTTCTTTTTCCAGCAAACGCTCCACCACGGGATGGCGTCCGTCGGTAATTTTTATTTCGCCCTGATTATTTAGTTTGGGACGCACATAATTATATTTATAGGCGGCAATAGCCAAACCATTGAGTACGTCCAAAGCTCCGACAGCGCGGGCCGTAGCCTGAATTTCGCTTATCATACCGCGAATTAAAGTACGCAGCTCGTCAAAAAGGTAGTATTCGAGATTTTGAATTTTTTCTTTCGCACCGAGAATTTTATTTTCGTAATCCTTGAGCTCCGGCACAATAAAGCGTTCGGCGTTCACCAAGGTCTGCTTACGCACAAAATAAGCAGGAACGCTGTTGGCCTGCCCCTTAGAAACCTCAATGTAATAACCGAAAACTTTATTGAAGCCCACTTTCATCGTTTTGATACCGGTTTCTTCTTTGATTTTCTGCTCAAAATTCTGCATCCAGGTTTTATTATCGGCAGCAATCAGCTGTAATTCGTCCAGCTCAGCATTATATCCTTGGCGAATCATGCCGCCCTCGCGCACGGAAAAAGGCGGCTCGTCCACAATGGCCTGCTGTAGTCTTACAGCCAACGCACGATGCTCGCTCAATTCCGTATAAAGCTTAGTCAGTGCTTTACTTTTGCAGGCTGACAAAATTTCCTTCAATCCCGGCAAAACGCTCAGTGAGCTGCGCAAAGCTACCAAATCGCGGGCATTGGCGCTGCCAACTTCAATGCGGCTAACAATGCGTTCCAAATCCGCCACCGCTTTCAGCTGTTCAGCTACCGCGTCGCGCAGCTCCGCGCTTGCCGTCAGCTCGGCAATAGCATCTTGCCGCTCATAAATGCGGCCAATATCTAATAGGGGGCTTTCAATCCAGCTGCGCAGACGTCGCGCACCCATACTGGTCTTTGTAAAATCTAAAACAGACAGCAAAGTACCACGCTTGCTGCCATCCACCATGCTGCGCACCAGTTCTAAATTGCGAATAGCCGTTACATCCAAATTCATAAAGTTTTCGCGCTTAATTTCATTTAATCTGTTGATATGGCTTAAATCCGCCATCACCGTACCGTGCAGATAGCGCAGCAAAAGCTCTACTGTCTGCCTAACAACCGTATCTATAGCAACATCAGGAAAATGCTTAGCAAAATAATCGGCTTGAGGCGCTTCCTCTGCATAATTTGTCAAGGTACAGTCAGGCAGCTTGGCGTGCAGCCATTCCAAAAGCTGCTGTGCTTGCGTTAAGCTTTCGGTCAGCACTAATTCCGCAGGCTGCAAACGATACAGCTGCTCCGTAATATCCAGCAGCTTTTCATCGCCTGCGACACAATACCACTGACATTCGCCTGTGGAAACATCAGCCACTGCCATACAGAGATTATCGTTTTGCTCAAACAGCAAGGCTAGATAACGGTTATGCTTATCCTGCAGTAGCTGCTCGTTCAGCGCCGTGCCCGGAGTGATAATTTTGATGACCTTGCGCTCCACAATGCCCTTGGCAAATTTGGGATCCTCCATTTGCTCGCAAATAGCAATACGATAACCTTTTTGCACTAATTTAGCAATGTATCCGTCCACCGAATGATAAGGAACACCGCACATAGGCATGTTTTCCGAGCCGCCCGCGCGTTTGGTCAGCGTAATATTTAATTCCCGCGACGCTGTCAGCGCGTCGTCAAAAAACATTTCATAAAAATCTCCCAAACGGAAAAAAAGCAGCTCGTTTTGGTGCTGCTTTTTCACAGCAAGATATTGCTGCACCATGGGAGTGTAATTATTTTCAGCAGCCATCACTCAACCGCCTTACCTTTCACCAACCAAGTTTGAGCTGTGTCAATGAGCACGTTCACCTTTTGACCAATCTCGTACTGCTTATTTTCTACCGGCCACAGCACCAGCACTCCGGTACGGCTGCGTCCGCACCAAATATCAGCCTGCTTGCTTGGTCCATCTGCCAAAACCTCCACCATTTTACCGATAAGCCTTTCGTGACAGCGCAGGCTGTTTTCGTTTTGCAAAGCCATCAAGCGATTCAACCGCTCTTTTTTTACTGCCAGCGGCACTTGATTTTCCATTTTTGCCGCCGGAGTACCGCTGCGCTTGGAATAAATAAAGGTAAATGCAGAAGTAAAGCCAACTTGACGCACTACATCCAAAGTTTCGGCAAAATCCTCCTCGGTTTCACCGGGAAAGCCTACAATAATATCCGTAGTAATAGACGCATCGGGAACATACTGACGAATCAATTTAATCAAATTCAAATATTTTTCCTTAGTATAGCCGCGATTCATACGGCGCAAAATTTCGCTGCTGCCGGACTGAAACGGCACATGGAAACTCTCACAGATATGCTCGCATTCCGCCACAGCCTTGATTACCTCCTCACTCATATCGCGAGGATGACTTGTCATATAATGCAGCCTCTCTACGCCGGGAATATCGTTGACACGGCGCAAAAGCTTAGCAAAGGCGTCCTTTTCACCAAAATCCTTGCCATAGGAATTGACATTTTGTCCCAGCAGCGTAAATTCCTTGTACCCTTCTTTCACCGCAGCTTCCACCTCGGCTACAATATTTTCTACGCTGCGACTGCGCTCTCTGCCGCGCACATAGGGCACGATGCAGTAAGTACAAAAATTATTGCAGCCATACATAATGGGAATCCAAGCAGCAAATTTACTTTGACGCACTCTGTGCCCTTCAAATTCACTTTGATGAATAGTCAAATCAGTATAAGTCATGCCTTTGCGGTCTGCTAAATAATCCAAAAGCAGCTGCTTAAAATCATTCACATAAGCCGTTCCTAAAAGCAAATCCACTTGCGGATGCTTTTTTTGCAGCTTCTCGCCGTCCTTTTGCGCCATGCAGCCTGCCACGCAGATGACATTTTGGGGATTGCGTTTTTTCTCCGCCTTAAGCTCGCCAATTTTGCCGGCAATTTTTTTCTCGGCGCTCTCACGCACGCAGCAAGTATTAACTAAAATAACGTCGGCACCATGATAATCTTTAACCGACTTATAACCCAATTCCTCCAGCTGTCCGGCGTAATGTTCCGTATCCGATTCATTCATCTGACAGCCGTAGTTAATTAAACAATATGTTTTTTCTTGCATTTGAGCAACCTCCATCATCTATTTAAAATCACTGGTTATTCTTGTCTATTATTATATTATACTAAATTTGTCTGTTTTATCGCAAGCAGAAAAATATTTTAGCAGCAGGTATTGAAATCTGACCTCAACATGATTACAATATAGGGAGTGAAAATTCTTGCTGACGCAAAATTCTTTTTACCATTATTTTTTAGCTTAACATTAAAGTATGGAAAGGCAAAAAATGAAAAACAAAAAAACTGCGATATTTATTTTTATCATTATTGCCGCACTTGCAGGAGCGGCCTTTTATTTCTTATATTTCATCCGTACGCCCGCTTACGCGTTAAATCAGGCGCGTTTGGCCGTGCAGCAGCATGATACGGAAAAATTTCAACGCTATGTGGATTTACAGTCGGTGATGGATAACGCTTTTGAGGACACCATTAAGGCTGAAAGCAAAATAACCAACGCCGATTTATTTTCCAATCCTTTTGCTTTGGGCATTCTGCACATGCTAAAGCCCTCCGTAGTAGAGCTAATGAAGCAGGAAGCGCTGAATAAAATTGCTGCTAAGCCCAAACAAGAAGAAAAAGCCGTGGATCCTGTGCCCGACGCTATGCGGCGTAATATAGAACGCCATATTCCTTTAGATAAATTTACTTTTAAGGATTTAAAGCTGACTAAGCACGCCGCTGCCGAAGCAACTGCTGCATTAGTATTGCATAATAAAAATCTCAATAAGGATTTTATCGTTAACTTGCAAATGCTCAATAACGAAAACGGCGATTGGCAAATTAAAAAGGTCGACAATTTAGCGGAGCTTATTATCCAGCTGGAGGCTGCTAAGCAGGCTAAACAGGCTGCAGAAAATAAAGAGGTTATTGATCGCTTGAATAAAGCTGTCAGCGCCTCCGAAATCCGCCTAAATATTTTCACTGATAATAACGCTCAAGAAATGGAGCCGCAAAAAATACTTCTCGCAGCCATTTCCGTTAGAAACATGACGAACGTCACTATTAACCGTATGTATTATGACGTAACCATCGAAAACGAAAAGGGCGAAACACTCTATTCCTATCCCGAGCATTTCCGCGGAGCCATTGAGCCGGGGCAGATGCGCGAGCTGAACACCAGCAAAAAGCTCAATGCTATGCTGCCTGACGACAAAAAGCTTATGGAGCAGGATATAAGTAAAATTAACGGCAAAATCCAAATCACCTATATCGCCTTTGACGACGGCAATGTAATTTCTCCTAACGCTTTCATAGAATAGTAAAAAGCCTGAACCAAAAGTTCAGGCTTTATTTTTATTGCGATACCATTTATAGCTCCAAAAAATCAACGCCACCACTACGACTAAAACTGCCAAGCGCGTGCTGTGCTGCTTAAAATTCACTATATCGTGACCGATAACCACTTCAAGAGCAGTGGAAGGAAACTTGCCTATCAAATTGGCGATAATATAATCCTTAACGCTGATACGGCTCACCGCACCTACGGCAGTTAAAATTCCTGACGGAAAATATGGCAGTGCTCTAGCAAACGCCATCCACTCCAAGCCGTGCCTGCCGCTGGCTTCATCAATATGCTGCAAAGCGTTGCTTTTAGAAATAATAATTTCTGCCATGCTGCGAAAGAAAAAACGCATCAAGAAAAAGCTGATAACAACGCCTGTTGTCTCTGCCAGCCAGGAAATTACAATACCTAAAGGCAAGCCAAAAATCAAACCGTTAGCCGTGGACAAAAATATAGAGGGAAAAATACTGCCTGCGTTAATCAGCACATCCAAAATAAAGCTTACGACCACCGCCCACGGTCCAAAAGAGCGCAGATAAGCCACCAAGCCATTTACATCACCGCTTACAGCCAGCTTAAAGGTAGTCGAAAAAAAATCATCCGCAAAGAATTGAATGGCGCAAACCAATGCCACCAGCAGCAGTGCTGCCGCCAGCTTAGTAATTGTATCGGGATCTTTCAGCCATTTTTTTTGCTTATTCAATATTCTAACCTCTTTACGTATTAAAAATCATGGCGAAACGCTGCCCAAACTGCATTTCCACCAGCTTTTGTATATTCTGCCATGCACCGGGTTTGGCAAGCTCCTCTTGAGCCAGCTTGCGCACTTGGACAATATTTTCAGTATCTCGAATTATATCAGCAATCCTTAAATCTGGCAAGCCGTGCTGCCGCAAGCCAAACAGCTGTCCTACGCCGCGCTGCTCCAAATCCTTCTCTGCCAAATAAAAGCCATCTTCGCTATCACGCAGCACCTGTAACCGCGCTAAAGCCTCCGGCGCATCAGCGCCAGCCAAAAGTACGCAATAGGACTGCTGAGCACCGCGGCCAATGCGCCCGCGCAATTGGTGCAATTGCGCCAAGCCAAAACGTTCCGCATTTTCTATAACTATCAGTGTGGCGTTGGGAACATTTACACCAACCTCAATAACCGTAGTGCTGACCAAAACTTTAATTTTACCTGCGGCAAAATCAGCCATAATCGCTTCCTTTTCCGCATTTTTTAAACGCCCGTGCAAAAGCGCGCAGGAAACGCCGCGCAGCACACCGCTGCTCAATTCCTCGTAAACGCTCTCAGCGCTGCGCACTTGCAGTGTTTCTGATTCCTCTATCAAAGGACAAACTACATATGCCTGCCGCCCCTCCTGCAACTGACGCAGCATTCCTTCATAAACTTCCCGGCGTTTTTCGTCATTGTAGCACAAAGTCTGCACCGGCTTGCGTCCCGGCGGCCTGCCCTTCATGAGGGAAATATCTAAATCGCCATAAACAGTTAACGCCAAGGTACGCGGGATAGGCGTAGCCGTCATAACTAAAACGTCTGGGGCAACTGCCGATTTATTCGCCAAGCGCGCCCGCTGCTCCACACCAAAGCGATGCTGCTCGTCTGTAACAGCTAAAGATAAACGGGCAAAGCGCACATCCTCTTGCAATAATGCATGAGTGCCAACAAGCACATCAATCAAGCCTAGCTCTAAATTCAGCAGCAGCTCGCGCCTAGCCTTGACGCGCATACCGCCCACCAACAGCGCCACACGAATTCCCGCAGGCTGTAAAAGCTCGCTCAAGGTTTCAAAATGCTGCTGCGCCAAAATTTCCGTCGGCGCCATAATGCAGCCCTGACAGCCGTTCTCCACCGCCTTGGCCAAAGCCAGCGCACTGATAACGGTTTTGCCGCTGCCTACGTCACCCTGCAAAATGCGGTGCATAGGCAAATCTTTTTCCATATCCGCACTAATTTCCCGCCACGCCTGCTGCTGCTGTGCAGTCAAAGTAAAGGGCAGATGCGCCATAACCTGACGAATTTTTTCACCGTCGGCGCCATGCTGTACGCCCTGCCTTTGGTCGTGGTTCTGCTGACGATAAAATAATAAACCGCATTGCAGCAAAAACAGCTCCTCAAATATAAACCGCCGCTTAGCCTGCTTTAAAGCCTCCCAGCTGTCCGGAAAATGAATATTTTTTAACGCCGTCAAACGGTTGGGCAGTTTACATTTCTCTATAACCGACACAGGCAAGCTTTCAGGTAAATCCTGCTCCGCCTTTTCCAGTGCCTCGCGCATCCAATGCCGCAAATTACTCTGCGTCAAATTACCGCTTAGGGCGTACACCGGCAAAATTTCCGGCTTTTTCTGCTCCTGAGCGTCAAAGGGCTGCACCTGCACTTCGCTCACAGTACGCGCTGTGCGTCCCGGACGCACTCGTCCCATGACTAAAATCTCCATGCCAGGTTTTAATTTTTGCGCGCTAAATCTTTGACTAAGAAAAAAATATAACGAAGCATACGCCGTTTCATCGCGCACAGTTACTACGGTATAGCGTTTGCCATGCGCGCCGAAGCTGCTGCGCACACTATAAACCGTAGCGCAAAAAATCTGCCGCGAACCGTCCACAGCCAGCTCCTTAATTTTTTTCAAGTTGCCGTAATCAAGATAAGCCTCCTGCCGCGGATAATACTCCAGAAGATCGCCGACAGTAAAAACTCCTAAGTTAGCCAGCTCCTGCGCCTTTTTGGGGCCAATACCCTTTAATACGGTTACTGCTTCCTGCCACCACATATAAAATACCTGCCTCTATGTAAATTTCTCTTGCTTTTCTTCGCTCTTTATGGTATGATACTCATGTTAAATTTGAATGTGCCTTATGTCTTATCACGTTTAAGGAGGTGGGAAATTATGGCATCTATCTGCGAAATCTGCGGTAAAGGAAAATTGTCTGGCAACAATGTCAGCCACTCCAATAGACACACCAAACGTGCTTGGAACCCGAACATCCAACAAGTAAGAGCAGTTGTTGATGGTTCTGTAAAGCGTGTAAATGTTTGCACCCGCTGCCTGCGTTCCGGTAAAGTTAACCGCGCTATCTAATCTTCGGATTTAAAAAGAAGCCAAATACCTAATGGTATTTGGTTTCTTTTTTTATGCTTATTTTACTTTATAACCGCATTCAGGGCAGAATTTAGCCAAAGAAGAAATTTTAGCAGAGCATGCCGGACACAGAATAAAGGCTTTAAATTCACGCAGCTTCTTTTCAAACAGCTCGTAAAAAAGATTTACTTCTTTATCCTCACGCTTCCAGCTATAAATCTGCAATCTCTTACCCGTAGAATCCATGATAATCTGCAAGGTATCTTCATCCAGCTGCTGAAAACCTACCTGCATAATTTTATTTTTATTATGAAAATGGATAACCTTGTTCACCTCGTCTATTTCATCAAAGGTTACGCCCATTTCGTTAATGCTCAGCATAGCAATCTGCCAAGCAGTTGCTAAATCCAGCTCATAAACTCGATTATCAAAGCATGCGCCTGCGCCATCTATTCTCATAACAATCCTCCAAAATTTTATATTTGTCTCATTATACCATATTTACGAAGTTTACACAGCAACAATTATGTAAAAAAGCACGCCTCGGTTAAGACGCGTGCTTTAAATTTATTTGAATTATTTTGCGTAGTCCACAGCGCGGGTTTCGCGAATGATAACTACTTTGATTTGTCCCGGATATTCCATTTCTGCTTCAATCTTCTTGGAAATGTCACGTGCCAGCAGCACAGCGGCTGCGTCGTCGATAACATCGGGCTTAACCATAATGCGGATTTCACGACCAGCCTGTACGGCATAGCATTTTTCTACGCCTTCAAAGGACTCGGAAATTTCTTCTAAGCTTGTTAAGCGTTTGAGATAACTTTCCAAGGTTTCACGTCTAGCGCCCGGACGAGCAGCAGATACAGCGTCAGCAGCAGATACTAAAACCGCCTCTACGCTCTTAGGCTCGCAGTCACCGTGGTGCGCTAAAATTGCATTGACAATAAGCTCGGATTCGCGGAATTTTTTAGCGATTTCGCCGCCAATTTCCACGTGAGAACCCTCCATTTCATGGTCAATAGCCTTGCCAATATCATGCAGCAGACCGGCGCGTTTTGCCAAAACAACATCCACACCTAATTCGGAAGCCATGATGCCTGCCAAATTTGCCACTTCCACAGAATGGTTTAACACATTTTGACCATAACTGGTACGGTATCTTAAACGACCTAAAAGCTTGATAAGCTCCGGATGCAGACCATGCACACCCACTGCAAAGGTAGCTTGCTCGCCTGCTTCCTTAATTTTCTGCTCAACCTCTTTTTGTGCCTTTTCCACCATTTCCTCAATACGGGACGGATGAATACGGCCGTCATTGATAAGCTTTTCCAAAGCAATTCGGGCAACCTCGCGGCGAACCGGATCAAAACCGGAAATAATGACTGCTTCGGGAGTATCGTCAATAATCAAATCAATTCCGGTTAAGGTTTCCAAAGTGCGGATGTTGCGGCCCTCGCGACCAATAATGCGCCCTTTCATTTCGTCGTTGGGCAAACCAACTACGGAAACAGTAGTCTCAGCAACATGGTCGGCAGCGCAGCGTTGAATAGCTAAAGAGATAATCTCGCGCGCTTTTTTGTCGGCTTCGTCCTTAGCCTGCTGCTCTAAATCCTTAATGAGCATGGCGGATTCGTGCTTAACTTCGTCCTCCAAGGATTGCAGCAGCTCCTGCTTAGCCTCGTCGCTAGTAAGACCGGATAAGCGTTCCAATTCAGCCTGCTGCTTTTGGCACAATTGCTCCGCTCTTTCCTGAGCAGCGTTCAGACGCTGTTCTTTAGAAGCCAGTTTTTCTTCCTTACGCTCAAAGGATTCAATCTTACGATCAAGATTTTCTTCTTTTTGCACCAGACGACGCTCTTGACGCTGCAAATCGCTGCGTCTGTCTTTATTTTCGCGTTCCATTTCGGAACGCAAACGATGGATTTCCTCTTTGGCTTCCATCATCATTTCTTTGCGTTTTGCCTCGCTGGCCTGTTCGGCATCCTGTACAATGCGGATTGCCTGCTCTTCAGCAGTAGCAATTTTACTTTCGGCTACATTTTTACGCACCAAATAGCCTACGGCACCGCCTGCCAAACCGACTACAACGGCAGTTCCTATAATTTCTAAAATCGTCCTCACCTCCTGATACATAATTTTTTATATTTTTTTGCATAACAACAGCAGACGCCTTCGCGTCTGCTATAAATGTCCTTATTCCATTGAATATATAATCAATTAAATCTATATAAATATAGCAATTAACCTATTAAAATTCTGAAACAGGGCACAAAAGAAGGCAGCTTTTAAAAAGTTACCTACCAAATCTCCACTGATAAAATCACAATGGTACGATTATATTTTAATGAAATTTAGTAAAAATGTCAAGTAAATACACTATATATCGGTATTTACCCGCAATTTTTCCCACAATATCTTCATATATCTTGAGGAAAACCCACGAGCAGCCATAAAGCGTCCCGCCGCACCGTAAATTTTTTTATCCAAAGGTTGTCCCGGTTTCAATTTATTTCTATTGCGCTGCAAAAAAAATTCCGCTGCATTTTCCGCCTGCTGTGCTTCCAGTTCCGGAGTAAAGCGTTCTAAAATCTCCTGCGCCAGTTCATTTGCTATGCCGCGTTTTTGCAGTTCTGCCTGCAAATGCAGTCTGCCATAGCAGCGTTTATCCAGCCAGCTCTCGTATACGCGCATGGCGTAACGGCGTTCGTCTAAAATGCCGTAATGCTCAAGCTTGGCGATAGCCGCGTCAGCTTGCTCATCATCAGCGCCCTTTTGCTGCAAGCGCTCCCGCATTTTTTGCTTGCTGAAATCGCGATAAGAAAGCAAATTCAGCGCGCAGTCATAAGCCTGCTGCGCGCTGGTAAATTTTTCTTTAGCTCTATTCTTTGAAGATTGGTTCCACATCTGCTGCTTCTTGTGCTCCGTCGTCCTTAGCCTCTGCCTTTATCACAGTCAAAGCACGGATTTTAGCTTCAATTTCCTGCGCCAGCTCCGGATTATCACGCAGAAAATCCTTAACCTTTTCCTTGCCCTGACCTAAACGGGTATCACCATAGGAATACCAGGCACCACTCTTGTTGATAATGTCCATTTCAGCACCTAAATCAACCAAGCAGCCCTCGTGAGAAATTCCCTTGCCGTACATAATATCAAATTCTGCCTGTTTAAAGGGCGGAGCAACCTTATTTTTAACAACTTTCACACGGGTACGACTACCGATAACGTCGTTGCCATTTTTCAAAGTATCAATACGGCGCACATCCAAGCGTACAGTGGAATAAAATTTCAGTGCGCGGCCGCCAGTAGTAGTTTCCGGATTGCCAAACATTACGCCAACTTTTTCACGAATTTGGTTAATGAAAATTGTCGCGCATTTAGATTTAGAAATAATACCAGTCAGCTTACGCAAAGCCTGACTCATCAAGCGCGCCTGCAGGCCTACGTGGGAATCGCCCATTTCGCCCTCGATTTCGGCACGAGGAACCAAGGCGGCAACGGAGTCAATAACAATAATATCAATTGCGCCGCTGCGTACCAAAGCGTCAGCAATCTCCAAAGCCTGCTCGCCGTTATCCGGCTGGGAAATCAGCAGATTGTCAATATCTACGCCTAAATGACGGGCATATTCGGGGTCAAGCGCATGTTCTGCGTCAATAAAAGCAGCATAACCGCCCAGCTTTTGCGCTTCGGCAATCATGTGCAGAGCAACGGTAGTTTTACCGGAGGATTCAGGACCGTAAATTTCAATTACGCGTCCGCGGGGAATACCGCCTACGCCTAAAGCAATATCAAGAGACAGCGCGCCTGTGGGAATAACCTCAATATTCATTTTGGCGCTGGCTTCGCCTAATTTCATAATGCTGCCCTTGCCAAAATCCTTTTCTATTTGGCGCATCGCCATATCTAAAGCTTTTTTTCTATCAGCATCCATCATTGGAACCTCCTACCATAATTTATCTTCTGCGCTTATTATACAAACAAAAGTTCTAATTGTCAAGTAAAGTTTTGCTTATACTATTTTTGCGCTAACAGCTCTTGGATTTCCTTTTGTTCAAAAGTATAGGTTGAGTTGCAGAATTGACAGTGCGCTTCCGTAACCTCATCCTGTGCCAATTCTTCCAAAGATTTTTTATCCAGACGGCTTAAAGCGTTGAAAATCCCCTCACGGCTGCAGCGGCATTTGAATTCCACGGGAATGGTTTCTTTAATATCTACATCCAAATCCCGTCCCAAAATGCCGATAACGCGCTCCGGCGTAAAGCCGATTTCTAAGAGCTGGGTGATATACGGCGTTCTGCCGACATTTTCTTCCAGCTTAGCCAAAACTTCGTCAGAGCAGCCAGGCATAGCCTGAATAAAGAAACCGCCTGCCGCTTCAACTTCTCCCTCTTTATTAACCAGCACGCCTAAAGCTACGCTGCTGGGAGTTTGCTCGGAAACATAAAGATATTTTGTTAAATCGCTGGCAATTTCACCGTCCGCCAGTTCGCAATAGCCTGTAAAGGGCTCGGCGTTTTGCAAATAACGGGTTACGATAATATTTCCTTGGCCAATGCCTCCGCCTACGTCCAGCTTACCGTCGTCTCTTAAAGGCAAAAAGGCATTGGGATTTTCCACATAGCCGCGCACGTGATTACCCTCGGCATCCGCTACTACGTCGCCTAAGGGACCGTCGCCCTTCAAGCGCAGGCTGATGCGTTCGCCGTCCTTCATAGTTGCAGCGAGCAGCAGCGCACCGTTCATAGCGCGTCCCAGCGCAGCACTGGCTAAATGGGAGCAACCGTGACGCTTAGCTGCCTCCCGCACTAAATTTGTCGTACACAAAGCATAAATACGCACACCGTCGGCGGTGGCTTTAGTTAAAACATCCTGCATTTTGCTTACCTCTGCCAATTCGTTTACATATTTTTGAACAAATTAACCATTTCCATAGCAGCCATAGCACAGTCCACGCCTTTATTGCCAGCCTTAGTGCCAGCGCGCTCCACAGCCTGCTGAATATTTTCAGTAGTCAGCACGCCAAAAGCAACAGGCACGCCAGTTTGCAGGCTTACCTGGGCAATGCCCTTGGAAGCTTCGGCGCAGACATAATCAAAATGCGGAGTTGCGCCGCGGATAACTGCGCCCAAGCAGATTACAGCGTCATATTTGCCGCTTTCCGCCATTTTTTTGGCAGCCATGGGAATTTCAAAAGCACCGGGAACCCAAGCCACGGTTAAATCCTCATCTGCAGCCTCGTGGCGCAGCAGACAATCTACGCAGCCGCTCAACAATTTGCTGGTGATAAACTCGTTAAAACGCGCAGCCACAATACCGATTTTCATACCTTTAGCAGTTAATTTACCTTCTAATACATTCATTATAATATCCTCCCTTTTTAGTACGTTGAATTTTTTTACTAAATATAATTATTTTTCTGCGCGATGACAGCCGCAGCCGCAATCGTGCAGTCTGTGTCCCATTTTTTCTTCTTTAACATCTAAATAATGCTCGTTAAATTGATTCGGCTCCATAATAATAGGCACGCGCTCCGTAATAGTAATACCATAGCCGCTCAGGCCGATACGTTTTGCAGGATTGTTGGTGATTAGGCGAATGCTGGTCAAGCCAAGGTCGGAAAGAATCTGCGCGCCTAAGCCGTAATCGCGCAAATCCGGCGCAAAGCCCAGCTGCACGTTGGCCTCTACCGTATCAAGTCCCTTATCCTGCAAAGCATACGCGCGGATTTTATTAGCCAGGCCGATGCCTCGTCCCTCTTGTCGCATATACACCACAGCGCCGCAGCCTTCCTTTTCAATCATGCGCAGAGCGGTTGCCAGCTGGTCGCCGCAATCGCAGCGCAGGCTGCCGAAAGCGTCTCCGGTTAAGCACTCGCTGTGCACGCGCACCAGCACATTTTTTTTACCGGCAATATCGCCTTTAACAATTGCGATATGACACAAATCGTCTAAATCATTTTCGTAAGCGATAATGCGAAACGTGCCGTATTTAGAGGGCAGCGCAGCTTCTGCCGCACGATGCACCATTTTTTCGTGAGATTTACGGTAAGCTACCAAATCTGCCACGGTAATGAAAACCAAATCATGCTTTTGAGCAAATTTTATCAAATCAGGAGTACGTGCCATATGACCATCGTCGTTCATAATCTCGCAGCAAATACCAACCGGGCGCAAGCCTGCCAATTTGCACAAATCCACAGTGGTTTCCGTATGGCCTGTTCTTACCAAAACGCCGCCTTCACGGGCACGCAAAGGAAAAACGTGTCCGGGCCGACGAAAATCTCCGGGCTGGGCATTTTCTTCCGCACATTTTTTCATAGTGTAGGCGCGTTCATAAGCAGAAATACCCGTGGTAGTATCCACATGGTCGATAGAAACAGAAAAAGCAGTTTCGTGATTATCCGTATTTTTGCTGACCATTGCGCCAAATTGCAGCTTATCCATAATGCTGCCCTCAGCAGGCATGCAAATCAAACCGCGAGCTTCCTTCGCCATAAAATTTATGGCTTCCGGCGTGCACATTTCAGCAGCCATAATTAAATCTCCCTCGTTTTCACGATCCTCATCGTCAGTAACCAAAACCATTTTGCCTGCCTTAATGGCGGCGATAGCTTCTTCAATAGTGTTGTATTTAAAATTCTTCTCCATTTTGCACCTCACATAAAGCCGTTTTCCAACAGTATATTTTTATCCAAACTGCCTGCACAGGCAGATTTTTTCCCATACTGCATATCCCAGTTCAGCATCCGCTCCACATATTTGCCTAGAATATCAGTTTCCAAATTCACCGTATCGCCTACGGTTTTAAAGCCTAAGGTAGTTTCCTTTGCCGTATGAGGAATCAACGACACAGAAAAAGTGCTGCTCGTAACCTCTGTCACCGTCAGGCTAATACCGTCAATGGCAATGCTGCCTTTTTTGATAATATATTTTAAAAGCTCCTGCGGCGTATCAATAGATACGACCACGGCAATACCATCATTTCTTTGAGCGGCAATCGTCCCTAAGCCCTCCACATGACCGCTGACGATATGCCCGTCCAAACCGTCGCACAATCGCAGAGTTCTTTCCAAATTGACCTTATCGCCGGCGTTTAAACTACCGATATTTGTCAAGCGCACGGTTTCAGGCATAACGTCGGCAGTAAAGCCATCGCCACTCATTTTTACTACCGTTAGGCACGCGCCGTTTACCGCTACGCTGTCACCAATTTTAAGGTTAACCATAATTTTTTTTGCGCTTACTGTTAAATGATAGGAGTTTCCCTGACGCGCTAATTTCTGTACTGTCCCCAGCTCGGCTACTAAACCAGTAAACATCAGCGTGCCTCCTTCCGTACCAAGCCAGTAATTAAAAAATCCTGTCCCAAAATTTTATATTCAACATCATCTAACCGCCAGCCATCTTCGATAAAATCGCTGCCTACGCCGCTCATAGGAGTAAATCCCCGGCTGCCGCCAACAAGCTTAGGCGCAATAAAGGCATAAATTCTGTCGGCAAAACCCGCGTCCTTAAATGCTCCGTGCACAGCACTGCCGCCCTCAACCAATACGCTGGTTATGCCTCTTTGAGCCAACGCCGCAATTACCAAGTCTATGGGCAAATGACCGTTTTTCTCCGGCAATCTAATTACTTCCACATTAGGCAGCGCCGCCAAAGCTTCGGCTTTGATTCTATCAGCATCTAGGCCAGTGATAATCAACGTATCTGCCGCCGGATTTAAAACCGTCGCCATTAACGAAATTTTCAATTTACTGTCCAAAATCACGCGTATGGGATTTTTTCCCTGCACCATGCGGCATGTCAGCTCCGGATCATCGGCCAGCACCGTACCGATACCTACCAAAACCGCGTCGTGCTGACGACGCAGACGGTGAGCAAAGGTACGTGCTTCTTCGCCGGTTATCCATTTGCTGTCACCGGTGCGGGCAGCAATTTTACCATCCAAGGTCATGGCGTATTTTAAAGTAATAAACGGGCGCTGTTTGCTTATCCATGTAAAAAAACGCTCGTTAAGACGCAAGGCTTCTTTTTTGCAAATCCCTGTTACCACTTCCACTCCCTGCAAGCGCAAATATTGTATGCCTTGTCCTGCTACCAAGGGATTGGGGTCAGTGCAGGCTACCACTACTTTTTTAATGCCAGCCCGCGCCAGCGCCACACAGCAGGGGCCTGTGCGTCCGTAATGAGCGCAGGGCTCCAAGGTAACATAAGCAGTTGCGCCGCGGGCAAGCTGTTTAGCTTCAGCCAAAGCATTGATTTCCGCATGAGGCTCGCCCGCTTTGTGATGATAGCCCTCGCCGACAATATTACCATCTGCGTCGACGATTACACAGCCGACCATGGGATTAGGACTGGTATCGCCCTCGGCTTTAATTGCCAATTCTAAAGCGCGCTGCATATAACGTTCATCATTCATTTGTTATCACCTGTAAATTTCAATTTAAGAAATAAAAAACCGCATAGACCGATGGAGCCCGTGCGGTAATAATCAATTTGCCACCTTTTATCATCCAGACTATACTGTCGGTACCGGAATTGCACCGGTTCATGCCCGAAGGCTCGCGGACTATACCGCCGGTGGGGAATTGCGCCCCGCCCCAAAGGTTTAACTTATGAAAACGCAGTCGCAGCTAAAACGACCTCTTCGTTATCACTTTGTTTCACTATGCAATTTTTTAAAGATACTTTATATAATGGATTTTACCACTGATGCCCTGCTTTAGCAAGTAAGCAGGCGCCATTTTAACGAAAAATTTACAAAAACTTCTACTCGTCCTTTTGCAGTATTTTGCTCGCCTGCTCCAGCTCCTCCACCGCTTTCAGCCGCCGATTCATCATATTGGTGCGCGTGTTGATAAGATTTTCCAAATCCTCGCTGGTTTGGTTCAAATGCCCCTGCATTTTGCGCAGCGCCATGCCAAATTTACCAAATTCGGTTTTAACTGCTCCCAGCACCTCCCAAGCTTCATTGGAACGCTGCTGAATAGCCAAAGTTTTAAAGCCCATTTGCAAGCTGTTCAAGAGCGCCGCCATAGTGCTCGGTCCTGCCACATTAATTTGATAATCACGCTGCAAAATTTCTACCAAACCTCTGTTAACCACCTCGGCGTACAAGCCCTCAAAGGGCAAAAACATTATACCAAAGCTGGTTGTATAAGGCACGGCGATATATTTTTCGTGAATATCCTTGGCTTCACTTTTAATAACTGTTTCTAAAGCGCGATAAGCTGCATCCACCGCTACCTTATCGCCGCTTTCCTGCGCTTCCAAAAGCTGCGCGTAACGCTCGCCGGGAAATTTAGCGTCTATTGGAAGATATACAGTGCCGTCTCCATGAGGCAGCTTCACCGCATATTCTACGGGATTGCGCATGCCGGGAACGGTAATAACATTGGTCTCATATTGCTCTGGCGCCAAAATTTCCTCTAAAATTGCTCCAAGCTGTACCTCGCCTAAAATGCCTCTGGTTTTGACTCCGGATAGCACCTTTTTCAAGCCGCCTACCTCTCCGGCCAAGCTTTGCATCTCTCCTAATCCCTTATAAACCTGTTCTAATTGTGTACTTACTGTCTTAAAGGATTCACTGATACGTTTTTCTAAAGTCGTCTGTAATTTTTCATCAACAGTACCGCGTATAGCATCCAGCTGCTGATTATTTTCCCGGCGCAATTCCTGCATTCCACTAGCTAAGTGGTTGCGCATAAGCTCTAACTGCTCCTGCTGCGTTTGCAGCAGCTTGTAAAATTCCGTAAGACGCGTTTGCAGCTGTGCTTCCATAGCAGTTAGCTGCTGCTTTTGCACATCCGCAGCCAGCTTTTGGTTATGCTGCATAAGTTTTCCCAGCTGCTCCAAGGACTGTGCATTACTACTGTTTAATGCCTGCACCATATTAGTCAAATCCTGTTTTACGCCTGTCAGCTGCAAATGAATTTCCTGCCTAATTACCGACGTACTATTCATTCTGTGCAGGAGCAACACCAATAAAAGCAGCAATAAAGCAATGATTAAAGCTAGGCCGCCTAAAAGTATATTTTCCAAAGCCGCGCACCTCTTTTCAATACAAATATCAAAAAGCGCTATAAAGCCGCTATTTTCAGCGACACTTATAGCGCTTACGTTTATTTTTATTTTTGATCAGCCGGATTGCCCTTATGCATAATGCGTTCTAATTCCTGCATAAAGTTATTTACGTCAGCAAATTGACGATACACAGAAGCAAATCGTACATAAGCAATTTGGTCGGTTTCTTCCAAATGATGCATTACCAGCTCGCCGATTTTAGAGCTTACCACTTCGTTTTCACCGCTCATGCGCAGCTCGCGCTCCACACTGTCGGCAATTTCCTGTACCTTTTCATAGGGAACAGGACGCTTTTCAAAAGCTTTCAGCAGACCGCTCAAAAGCTTTTTGGAGTCAAACAGCTCGCGCCGTCCATCCTTTTTGCTGACTACTAAAGGAGTTTCCTCGTATTTTTCATATGTCGTAAAACGACGGCCACATTGCGGACACTCACGCCGACGTCTGATAGAGGTGCCATCCTCTACGGCACGGCTGTCAATAACACGACTATCTCTATATGAGCAAAACGGACACTTCATGTGCTTTCCTCCTCATAACATATCGGCAAAATTATCTGCGCAGCCATGGCGGAATTTCATTGCCGCCGTTAAAGCCGCTAATAACGCCAGAGCCTTGCTTGCTTGCGGCCTCGGGATTTTTAATGACAGTTGCATTTTTCAAAGTCGGATTTTTCTTTTCAAAACCAGTAGCGATAACAGTTACACGAATTTCATCATCTAAAGCTTCGTCAATCACAGCGCCGAAAATAATATTAGCGTTAGGATCAACGGCTTCAGTAATAATTTGAGAAGCTTCGGTAACGTCGAACAAAGACAGCTCCTTACCGCCGGTAATATTAAACAGTACGCCTTGTGCACCGTCAATGGATGCCTCCAAAAGCGGACTCTTAATAGCAGCTTCAGCAGCGTCTTTAGCGCCGCCCTCGCCCTTAGCAGTACCAATGCCCATTAAGGCACTGCCTGCGTTGGTCATAATTGTTTTTACGTCGGCAAAGTCTGCGTTGATTAAGCCGGGAACACCAATCAAATCAGAAATACCCTGCACGCCTTGGCGAAGAACGTCGTCGGCAATGCGGAAAGCATCCAGCATAGAAGTACGGCGATCAATAACCTGCAGCAAACGGTCGTTAGGAATAGTAATCAAGGTATCTACTTTTTCTTTCAATTTAACAATACCGTTTTCAGCTTGGTTCATGCGACGTTTGCCTTCAAACATAAAAGGTTTGGTAACAACGCCAACGGTCAACGCACCAACTTCCTTGGCACATTCTGCCACTACGTGTGCAGCACCGGTACCGGTACCGCCGCCCATACCAGCGGTTACAAATACCATATCAGCGCCGCGCAGAGCATCAACAATCTGCTCGCGAGTTTCTTCGGCAGCTTTTTCGCCAATTTCCGGATTGGCGCCTGCGCCTAAACCCTTGGTCAGCTTTTCGCCAATCTGAATTTTAGCTTCTGCTTTAGAAAGCAAAAGTGCTTGAGCGTCGCAGTTTACAGCAATAAACTCTACGCCGCGCACACCAGCAGTAATCATTCTGTTGACAGCGTTATTACCGCCGCCGCCAACACCGATAACCTTAATATTTGCTAAATTTTCAAAGGTAGTTTCTACATCATCAAACATATTTTACGTCCCCCTTAATTGTTGGGTATCATTATTAACTAAAACTCTAGATTTGATAACATTCCACATCCATGGTCAATTTTCCTGCTAAACTAAAAAATTTATTTTCCCATATATAGTCTGCGGATAACGCCAATATTATGAAACATCCGCATACCAAAAATTAAAATGGCTACCATGTATAAATCTATGCCAATCCAATTGCTGGCATAGCACATCAAAGAAGCCATTATACCATTGATAAAAAAGCCGGAGGTAAATACCATAGTGTCATAATTACTGCCCATAGAAGCGCGAATACCTCCAAGTACCGCATCTAAGCCTGCCATTACTGCCACAGCCAGCAGACGTGCATATTCAGGCGGAATGCTGAAAGGATAATGGGAACCGGCAATGAGGCCGACAACTAAGCCGATAATTGCAGCGTAAATCATTTTTTCTCCTCCTTATCAGCAGCACTCTTAGCAAATTCAAAGCCACGGTGAGCTTTGAAAGCAGGTATATGCAGATTTTCAGAAGATTTTATTTTCACCTGAATACCCCAAAACTCAAAGGTTTCCACTACGCCTCCGCGCAGGCGCATAGCGCTGGTCAACGTTTTAGGCGCGCCGATGGCTTTAATCACATAAGGCGGAGCGCTGCGCACATTATTTATGGAAACCGTAGGACCAGCACACCGTACTTCGCTCATAGCTACAATGCGCTGGTCATTGAGAGAAATAGCCTCAGCGCCGGCAGCACGCAGCTCGTTGAGCACGCGCAGCAAATCCTCGTCATGGATTATATACAAATTAGGATTCTCGTTAGCTTTTTTAGGAATATTACTGTCATCTAAAACAATTTCTATACCGGCTCCCTCTACTTCCGTAGTTCCGGCCAACAGATTTAAACGTTCTTGACTTGGGTCATTAGGATTATCAACGCCGTTTTTGCGCAGCTCGTTGATTTCCTCCAACAGATGCTTATTTTCTGTTTCCATAGCCTTTAAGCGCTCGGACAAATCTTCCACTCTGTCCATACGAATGGACCTTTGCTGTTCTGTCACCTTATACTGCACCGACAACATAAATCCCAAAACCATAAACACGATAGCAACTAAAACCTTGCCCTGCAAATCCATTGTAATCAATTTTTTCATTCTTACACCCTCATTTTTTATTTTGTTCAGGTATCAGCTTAATGTATGGTTTAGCAAAGGTTAAATCAATATATTCGGCTTTAATATTTTTATTTTTTATTTCATTAAACACTGTCATAAATAAAGGCGCTTTTTCAGCCAGCGTTTCAGCATCTCCCAATAAAATTGGAAAGCTGCTGCGCAGGCTGATTTTAACATTATGCCTGTCATCAATGCTTATCTCGGCAATTCTATCATGAGCTTCACCGTCAAGCCGCTGCAAAAACTGCAGCACATAAGCCACATTTTGGTTGTCCACCTTGTCGCCGAGAAAAGCATTGCCGCATTGAGCTCCTACTAAAATAGGCGCGCGGGCATCCGGAATACCTGCGGTCACATTCATAATCAGACCGCTGTAATCCAACTGCACATAGCTGCGGTAAGAATTGGCCACATACAGCGCCGGTTCTCTTTCTTCAACATAAACTTCAAAATCTGCCGGCCAATGATACTCTACTTTGGCATTTTGAAATCTAATATCATGGTTCAAGCCATCAAGCAGACGACTGCGGCTGGCATTGAAAAAGTTAAAGGTCTCTTGGCAGCCTGCCATTTCGATAACCTTTTGTTCCGTCAGCTGATTAGTACCGTGAACGGTAACGCTGCCAAACGCAAAGTCCGGCTGATGAATATAATTCCATCCAAAATGCAGACCGTAGCCTACCAATCCAATGCACAAAAGACGCAGGAAAATGCGCAGGCGTCTGCGTCGTTTATGCTGGCGCAAGCGTTGTTTCATACTTTGCTGCGGCTGCGACATTCCCGTTCCTCCTTATGTTGGCTATTTCATACCCTAAACAAAATTTTACAAATATAAAGCAAATCAGTTAAGCGCACTGCGCTTAGTGAAAGATAATCGCTTGTTTATTATTTAGCAGTCAGCAAAATACGCTCGCATAAATCAGGAAAACTGATTCCGACTGCGGCAGCAGCCTTGGGCACCAAGCTGGTTGGAGTCATACCGGGAACAGTATTAGCCTCCAAAACAAAACCCTGTCCCTGCTCGTTGAGCATCACGTCGATACGCGCTACGCCGCTAAGTCCTAAAACTTTGTAGGCAGCAACGGCAAGCTTCTGTACATGCTCGGTAATTGCCGCATCCAACGGAGCCGGACAATGATAATCTGTAGCACCCTTAGTATATTTAGAATGAAAATCGTAAGCACCGCTGTGAGGAGCAATCCAAATTACTGGCAGCGGTTTTATCTCACCTTTTTCTTCCATCAGCGCCACAGTCAGCTCTTTGCCTTGAATACATTCTTCTGCCAGCACATTATCGGAATAAGAAAAAGCATCGGTTAAAGCAGCTTCAATTTGGTCAGCTTCTTTGGCAATAGTTACGCCAATACTGGAGCCTTGGCTGGCAGCTTTAATAACTACAGGCAGGCCAAAGGCTTCTAAAATATGCGCTTTGACAGCAGCCAAATCGCCAGCCTCGCGCTTGTTGATAATCAAGCAGCGGGGAGTAGAAACGCCTGCGGATTGCAAATACCGCTTGGTAGCCGCTTTATCCATACTTACTGCGCTGGCTAAAACGCCGCAGCCAGTATAGGGAATTCCTGCCGCCTCTAAAATACTTTGCAGACGGCCATCCTCGCCGTATTTACCATGAACTGCGTTAAAAACCACCTTTGCGCCCATGGCGTGCAGTGTGGCAAGCAGCCGGTCAGGAACCAGCTCTACCTCTTTTGCATTATAACCTTTTTCTCGCAAAGCAGCGGCAATGGCACCGCCAGTAACGCGGGAAATATCTGCTTCCGAAGAAGGTCCACCTAAAACAACAGCAATTACATCTTGCTTCATCATTTTGCATTACGCTCCAATTCTCTTACTAATTCCTCACCAATTTTAAAAACATCACCGGCGCCCATAGTCATAATCAAATCTCCGGGACGAGCCTGCTCCTGCAAATATTCCTCTGCTTTTGCCAAACGCGGAATATACTGCACTGTTTGACCAGTAGCAGAGGCAATTCCTTTGGCTAAGGCTGCACTGGATACGCCGGGAATAGGCGCTTCACTGGCAGCATAAATATCTGTTAAAATCAATTGGTCACATTCTTTAAAGCACTCACAGAATTCATCAAACAAAAGTTTAGTGCGGCTGTAACGATGAGGTTGAAACACGCATAAAAGGCGCTGTGGCTTAGTCTGCCGCGCAGCCTTCAAGGTCACGCTGATTTCTGTGGGATGATGAGCATAATCGTCAACTACCCACACGCCGTTAACCTTACCTTTGGTTTCAAAACGGCGTTTGGCACCGCCAAATTTATACAGCGAAGCCAAAATTTTATCAACAGCAATGCCCATTGCACGCGCCGCCGCAAACGCGCCCACAGAATTAAGCACATTGTGACGACCCGGCACAATCAAGCGCACTTCTGTAATAAATTTATCTTGATAATATAATTGGTAAGTAGTACCGTTGACACTGTAAACAATATTTTTTGCCGTATAATCAGCGTCTTCGTCCTCCACACCATAGGTAATGACATCCTTATCAGTCTCTTTTGCTAAACGGCATACCTTGGGATTATCGGCGCACAAAATTGCTTTGCCGCCCTTCTTGATATTGCTTAAAAATTGCTTAAAGGCTTGATAAATATTTTCCTCGGTACCGTAATGATCTAAATGGTCATCCTCAATATTAGTCACCACAGCCAGCTGAGGATAAAATTTTAAGAAAGAGCCGTCGCTTTCGTCAGCTTCAGCAATAACAAAAGGACCGTGACCGTTTAATGCGTTACCGCCTAAGCCGCTCACCTCGCCGCCAATAACTACCGTGGGATCAACGCCGCTTTCGGCAGCAATGCAGGAAATCATAGCGCTGGTAGTAGTTTTGCCGTGAGCTCCGGCTACCGCTACGCCCTTAGCATCATTTAAAAGAGCAGCTAATACATCACTGCGATGCAAAACCGGGATGTTGCGTTTTTGTGCAGCCACAAGCTCCGGATTATTGTCGTGAATGGCCGAAGATACAACTACCGCATCGGCATCATCCACCTGACAGGCATCATGTCCCATAAATACCATAGCGCCCTCCTCTGCCAAATGAGCAGACATGTGTCCGGCATTTAAGTCAGAACCGCTTACATCGTAACCCCGTTTAATCAGCACATAAGCAATGGCGCTCATCCCAGCCCCGCCAATGCCGATAAAATGTATGTTATGCAGATTAGCTAATTTATTGTCAGCCACAGGATAACCTCCCTATTTTTTAATCAAAGCCAATGCCTGTTTGGCAATATTCTCTGCTGCCTGCGGCTTACCCAAGCTTTTGGCTGCCGCCTGCATTTTTTCTAAATCTTTATGGTGTAACAGTAAATGCTCGATAGCTTCTAAAACACTTTCGCCGTTAAGCTCTTTATCTAAAATTACTTTAGCAGCGCCTTTTGCCTCTACGGCGCGAGCATTAAACTCCTGATGATTAGCCGTAGCGTAAGGATACGGCACTAAAATTGAAGGCACTCCTTTAGCCATCAGCTCCGCTAAGCCAATAGCTCCGGCGCGGAACACAGCTAAATCTGCCGCAGCCAAGGCCACGGGCATATTATGCAGATACGGCTTGATAATAATATTTGCGCCTACACCGCCGCGTTTTTTTATCTCTGCCATATACTGCTCGTAATTAACGTCGCCGGTAGCATGCAGCACCTGCACCTCCTGTCTATCAGAAAGCGCAAGCTCCGCCTCCAACATAGCTTTATTGATACTGCGGGCGCCGCGACTGCCGCCGGAAACCAATACGGTTTTCTTGTTCGAATCCAATCCCAACTCTGCCAAAGCGGCTTTACGCTCGTGCTCCAAAATTTCTGTACGAATAGGATTACCGGTGTAAACTAGGTCGGCCTTACCGTGAAAATATTTTCCGGCTTCCTTATAGCCTAAAAAAACTTTTTGTACATAACGAGACAAAATTTTGTTTGTGACGCCTGGCATAGCGTTCTGTTCCTGAATACAGCAGGGAATATTATGCAGCGCCGCCATATAGACTACCGGACCGCAAACATAACCGCCCGTGCCAATCACAAGGTCAGGCTTTTCTTTTTTGATAACCTGATACGCGTCGTACAAGCCTTCAAAAAGCTTGCCTACGCTACGCAAAGTATCCAGGCTCAAGCTGCGCTTAAAGCCAGCTACCTCTATAAATCTTAAAGGATAACCATATCTAGGAATAATATCCTTTTCCAACCCTTGCTTAGTACCGACAAAAATAATTTCTGCCTCGGAGTGAAGCTTTTTTATTTGGTCGGCAATAGTCAGAGCCGGATAAATATGACCTCCGGTACCGCCGCCGGAAAGAATAACCTTCACTAGTTTACCTCCTCCCTTAGAGCGGCAGGTCATTTACCAATTGCTTAAAAAAGCGTCCGCGCTCAGGATAGTTTTTAAACATATCATAAGACGAGCAGGCAGGCGAAAGCAAAACCACCTGCGGCGGCTCGGCAATCCTGTAAGCCTTATGTACCGCATCCTCAAAGGAATCCGCCAAAAGAATATTTTTTACACCCGCTGCTTTAGCAGCCTCATAAAAACGCTCCTTCGCCGCTCCTAAAAGGATCAAGACATCACATTTTTCTTTGACTAAATTCATCATTGGCGCCAGTTCCGTCAGCTTATCGTGACCGCCGGCCAAAAGAATGACGTGACCTTTGGCAAAAGCCTCCAATGCTTTAATCGCCGAATCAGTATTAGTAGCTTTGGAATCGTTATAATAGGGCACGCCTTTAACGGTCTTGACATATTCCAGGCGATGCTCAATGCTGCGAAAATTGCGCAGCACATCTGCCATATCAGCTACGGACACACCGGCAAAATAACCGCAGGCAATAGCTGCCAGCACATTTTCCTCATTGTGACCGCCAAAAAGATGCAGCTCGTCTATATTACAAACAACATTCGTTGTATTATTCCATTTTATCACAAAATTACCGTTTTGCATAAAAATTCCTGCGGGCAAAATGGTTTTTCTGCTAAAAAAACAAATTTGTCCCTTACTTTCCTCAGCCCAGCTACGAACCTCCGGGTCGTCGTAATTGAGGACAGTAATTTGCTGCGCTCCCTGCCGACGAAAAATATTTTTTTTCGCTTCACCATAAGCCGCCATTGTATGATGACGCTCCAAATGGTCGGGAGTTAAATTTAAGATTACAGCTATATCCGGACAAAAGCTTTTTACTTTTTCCAGCTGAAAGCTGCTTAGCTCTGCTGCCAGCCAACCATTGGCAGGCAAATGCTCAATTTCTTTGGATAAGGCCAAGCCAATATTGCCGCCCACTGCACTGGGCACTGGCAGTCGTTTAAACATTTCGCCCACGATAGTCGTGGTGGTAGTTTTACCATTGGTACCAGTGATAGCAGCCATGTGTCCTTGATAAAGGCGATATCCCAGCTCTACCTCGCTGATTACTTCCAATCCTTGAGTTTCAGCTAAAATTACATTTTCATTATCGCAGGGTATTCCCGGCGACAAAACCATAGTATCAGCTTGAGCTAAAATTTTTTGCAAGGCATCGCCGCCAATAACCAAGCCGCCGCCCACACACTGCAAGTCTGTGAGCAATTTCTTATCTAAAGCAACAGGTTCATCATTATATAAAAACACCTGCCGCTGATGCTGCGCCAGCACCTCTGCCGCACCCTTACCGCTGATGCCTGCGCCATATACGATTACAGCTTTTTTTTCATTATTCATTGCAAGCTGCCTCCTATAAAACTGCTGTCAACCATAAACCTAGGCCAACAGCCGCCAAAACACAGCTAATTATAGTAAAAACAAAAACAACCTTTACTTCTTGCCAACCGCCCAATTCAAAATGATGATGCAGCGGTGCCATACGGAAAAATCTCTTGCCGTGAGTCAAACGAAAATAAGCTACTTGAATAATTACAGACAGAGCTTCCGCCACATATACACCGCCGATAATCACTAGCAGCAGTTCCGTATGCGTCAGGAGCGCCAATGCCGCCACGCCGCCTCCTAAAGCCAGACTGCCTGTATCACCCATAAATACGCGCGCCGGATGACGATTAAACAGCAAAAATCCCAAGCAGGCTCCGGTCAAGCCCAACGCAAAACCGCTTACATCCAACATTCCCTGCATGTAAGCAATCCCCGCAAAAGCTAGGGTTACAGGCAAACTCACAAAGGAAACCAGTCCATCCAAGCCGTCAGTTAAATTTACAGCGTTAGTGGTGCCTACCAACAAAATAAAGCTTAAAACATAATAAGCCCAACCAAAATCAAAGGTCATATCCACCAGCGGTACCCACAGAGTTGTTTGCTGTAAATGAGTTTCCGCAAAATAAACATAAGCGCCAGCCAAAATAAATTGCAGCAAAAATTTTTGCTTAGCCGTCAAGCCTAAATTACGCTTCATCACAACCTTAATATAATCGTCGATAAAACCTATAACAGCGTGACCTAAGGTCAGCACCAACGCCATAATTACTGCAGGCGTAAATTTGCCCCAAAACAAAGCCACAATCAACGCCGCAAGCATCATCAGCCCGCCCATAGTAGGCGTGCCGCTTTTCTGCATATGGCTGGCCGGTCCGCATTCGCGGATGGATTGACCAAATTTTAATTTATGTAAAAACGGAATCAACACCGGACCAATCAACGCGCAAACGATGAAGGCGGTAGCCGGGATTGCAACTAACTTCAGCATTTCGTTACCCCTCAAAAAAATTTATCTTTTATTTAAATATTTCCAGCATTTTGCCTACCTGCATGGTGTTGGAGCCCTTCAGCAAAATAATATCGCCTGCGTCCGCCAAGCAGCGCAGTTTATCCTCCGCCTCCTGCCGGTTGGCGCAATGCACGGCGTTACCGCCACGTTTTATAGCTTCGTCAGTAATATATGCAGCCTCCTGACCATAGGTCAGCACAAAATCTACACCGTATTCTACGGCCCAACGTCCTACACGGCGGTGAGCTTCTTCGCTGATGGCGCCAAGTTCCAGCATATCCGCCAGCACAGCGATGGTACGTCCCTTGCCGCTGCCGGCTTTTTTAGCTTCGGCCAAGGTTTTCAGCGCCGCCTCCATGGAAGCTGGACTGGCGTTGTAAGCGTCGTTGATAAAGGTAATGTCGCCAATGTAAATAATTTCCTGACGGCTGCCAGTCAAGCGGGCAGTTGCCAAAGCCTTCGCGCTGTCCTCCATGCTTACGCCATAGCAGGCAGCACCGGCGATTGCGGACAAAGCGTTGTAAACATTATGCTCGCCAATCAGCTGCAGGCGTACCTTAACGCTGCTGCCGCTGGCTTTTTCCGTGCAGGTAAAGGTAGTGCCAAAAGCAGCCGTCACAATATCGCTGCCGCGGTAATCGCAGTTGGCACCCATACCAAAATAAATTACTTTAGCTTTGGTTTTTTCTGCTGCTTTAACTACGTATTCATTATCGCCGTTCAAAACGGCAAAGCCGTCCGCAGGCAGATTTTCCACAATTTCGCTTTTGGCTTTGCCGATATTTTCCATGCTGCCTAAAAGCTCCATGTGCGTTTCGCCCACATTGGTAATCAAGCCGCTGTCCGGCTCGGCAATTTGACACAGCTCGGCAATTTGTCCCAAGCCGCGCATACCCATTTCTACCACCGCAATATCCGTATCCGGCTGAATGTCCAGCAAGGTTTTAGGCAGACCAATTTCATTATTAAAATTGCCCTGAGTTTTAAGCACCTTATATTTAGCGCCTAAGCAGGCAGCTAAAAGGTCTTTGGTAGATGTTTTGCCATTGGAGCCGGTGATAGCAAAAACTTTTAAGCACTGCTGCTTCATTCTGTAAGCGTGAGCCAGCTGCTGATAAGCCTTCAAAGTATCCTCTACTTTAAAAACGGCAACGTTGGCAGGCAGGGGCTCAATTTCATGAGAAATAACTACCCCGGCAGCACCAAGCTCCACCGCCTTGGAACAATAGTCATGACCGTCAAAATTACCGCCTTTTAAAGCCACAAAAAGCTCGCCTGGCCGCACGGCGCGAGAATCCGTGGTAATGCCTGTAAAAGCAAAATCTTCACACACGGCCTTAGTAGCCGCTACAATTTCACTGGTCTTCAGCATTTTTTATCACTCCAATATTCCGTAACAACCTCTTTATCGTCAAAATGAATAGTTCTGTCTTTCAAAATTTGATAATTTTCGTGCCCCTTACCGGCAATCATAATTACGTCGTTATCCTCTGCATGAGCCAAAGCAAAATGAATGGCTTCGCGTCTGTCAGCCAAACGGAAAACCTCTTTGCCGGCGGGAATATCCTGCAGCGCCGTAAAAATTTCGTCGATAATCAGCTCCGGATCTTCGGTACGCGGATTGTCGCTGGTAACGACAACCTTATCTGCCAGCTGCAAAGCCAACGCACCCATGATAGGACGCTTTTTGTTGTCGCGGTCACCGCCGCAGCCGAAAACCACCCAAAGCTTGCCCTTCGTAATAGAGCGCGCCGTTTTCAGTACGTTTTCCAAACCGTCGGGAGTGTGCGCATAATCTACGATAACTGTATAGGGCTGGCCTGCCTCCACCAACTGGAAGCGTCCGGGAACGCCGTCAAAGCCATCCAATACAGCAATAATTGTTTTCTTAGCAATATTTTCTGCCAGCATGGCCGCCACGGTGCCCATAACATTGTACACATTAAACTCACCGGTAATTTTTAGCTCTAAATCCATTTCTCCAACGGGAGTAGCAAGCACAAGCTGCATAGCTTTGGGAGCAACGGTAAAGCTTAATGGATAAATATCATTGGTATGCTCCTTGCCGTAGGTCAAGGTCTTAGCTTTAGTGCGCGCCTTAATAATGGCAGAGCTGGGATCATCCATATTGAACACAGCATTTTTATTGGGTTTACCACCATCAGTCAAATGCTCAAATAACAAACTTTTAGCGTCGCGATAATTTTCCATGGTTTTATGAAAATCAAGGTGGTCCTGAGTAATATTGGTTAAAACGGCACAGTCATATTCAATTCCGGCTACGCGGTGCAAAGCCAGCGCATGACTGGAAACCTCCATTACACAGTAATCGCAGCCTGCGCACACCATAGCATACAAAGTTTTCTGCAAATCAACTACGTCGGGAGTAGTATTGTGAGATACGGTTTCTTCATCTTCAATCATAATATTAATCGTGCCGATTAAACCAACCTTATAGCCGGCATTGCGCAAAATCATGCGAATTATATTAGTAGTAGTAGTTTTGCCGTTGGTTCCCGTAACGCCAATCATACGCAGACGTTTACCGGGATAATCATAGAAAAACGGCGTAACCGCTTCCATAGCTGCGCGGCTGTCCGGAACTTTAAGCAAAGTAATATTAGCGGGAATATTTTCCGGTATATCTTCAACAATTGCTGCTACTGCGCCTTTTTCAGCCGCCATAGCCAAAAATTTATGACCGTCAACAGTTGCCCCTTTCAGGCAGATAAACAAGCTGCCTGCCTGTACAGTGCGGGAATCAGCAGTAATATCAGTAATCATTTTATCGGTACTGCCAAAAATTTCTACTGCAGGCAATAATTTAAGGAGTAAAGCTAAACTCTTTTCCATACAAGAAACCTCCTAAATTGAAAGGGCAGCCTCTGCGGCTGCCTCCTCCTAAATTCATATGTAAATTATATCACAAATAACTCTGTCTGACTATGCTTATTTAGCGGCTACAGCTAAAGAGTTTGTTTTATTTTTCAAATCCACAGCCTTCACGTAAATATTGTTGCGGGCAACCTGCATTCCCAAATTTTGCTCTGCCAAACCAATAATTCTTTCAGGGCCTTTGAGCTGTTCCACCTCAATTTTCAGCTCACTGTTTTTATTTATCAGCATAGTTTCTTCCTGACGCATGGCAATCAATTCCTGCCCCATGTTAGTCATAGTGCAGCTGCGCCAAACTACAACAAAATAGGTAGCCAAAAATATACATATAACCAGCATGGCAAACTGACGCAAGCCTTTAAACGGGTCACTATTTATTTTTTTTAGTCGCTGAGGTTGAGCCTGTTCTTCATATTGCTGTTCTTCCCAAGCGTAATTATCATATTTTCTGGCTAACATTTCTTACACGCCCTTTTTATATTTTAATAGCATATCTAAGTCTTGCACTGCGTGAACGCGGATTTTCTTCAATTTCTTTTTTAGAAGGCACCATATTGCCTGCTTTTTTTAATAACGGCTTATTACCGCATATGCATACCGGCAGCTGCGGCGGACAAGTGCAGCCTTTGACCAGCTTGGCGAAGGTCTGCTTAATAATTCTGTCTTCTAAAGAGTGAAAAGTTATTACACCAATGCGGCCACCGCTTTTTAAACGCTTCACTGCTGTTTCCATGGTTTCCGCTAAAATTCCCAATTCGTTATTTACTTCTATGCGAATGGCCTGAAAGGTCCTTTTTGCAGGATGCGGTCCGTCAATACGTGCGCCTTTGGGAATTGCTTTTTTAATTACATCTACCAATTCAAAGGTAGTAGTCAACGGCTTTTCCTTGCGGGCGGCGACGATAAATTGCGCAATGCGTTTACTCCAGCGTTCTTCGCCGTATTTATGAATAATTTCTGCCAAATCTGCTTCGGAATAATTATTTACTACATAAGCTGCATCAAGCTTAGCATCTTGATTCATACGCATATCCAAAGGGCCGTTATGCATATAGCTAAAGCCTCTTTCCGCGCAATCCAATTGGTAGCTTGATACACCTAAATCGAAAAAGATACCGTCAATTTTATCAATGCCCAAGCTATCTAAAACTAAAGGAAAATCTTTGAAATTTGCTTTAGCCACCTTTGTTTGGCAGGTAAATTTGCCTAACAATCTTTTGGAAGCAACCGCAATAGCGTCCTCGTCCTGGTCAATGCCCAAAAGCAAGCCGCCTGCTTCTAACTGCGCTGCAAAGCCGCTACTGTGTCCTGCACCGCCCATGGTACAGTCAACATAGATGCCATTTTTATCTGTTATGAGAAAGTCCACGCTTTCTTGCAGTAGGATACTTATATGCTTAAATTCCATAATTTTCACCTTAGATGCCCAAATCAGCCAGCTGCTCCGCCAGCTCATTTACGTCCTCGGCACTTTCCGTATTATATTCAGCCCATCTTTGAGCGTCCCAAATTTCTGCTCTATTACCTACGCCGACAATTACCGCATCCTTTTCTAAGCCTGCGTGACGGCGCAAGTTTGCCGGCAAAAGCACACGTCCCTGCTTGTCGCATTCGCCCTCACAGGCGCCGCCAAATAAAAAACGTGTAAAATCACGGGCAGTTTTGCGGCTCATGGGCAATGCTGCCAGTTTTGCTTCCAGCTTTTGCCACTGCTCCATATCGTAAACGAAAAGACAGCCGTCCAAACCCTTGGTAATAATAAATTTACTGCCTAAGCTTTCGCGCAGCTTTGCGGGCACAGCAAGGCGACCCTTAATGTCTAAGGTATGTTCATATTCACCTAATAACATATTGTCGCCCCCTTTTAACCCACTTTGCTCCACTTTTCTCCATTATACATTTATTTTTTGACTATTGCAATAGCAAAAAGCTTATTTCCGGCGATTTGTGAAAAAATTTTGTCATTTCTCAAATTTTCTCTTTATAAACAGTTTGTCAACATTTACCATTCCCCCAATTTTTCTTTACATATAATTCGCAAAAATTTTTCCGGAACATATTTGGCTTTTGTCCAAGTAAATGCTATAATTAAACTGCACCTAAAAGTGTGCTAAAAAATTTACTTATCAAGGAGAAATGCACAATGATTACTAAAGATACCGGCATTATTGAAGCCGTTCAATCCCATCCGGAAATTATGGAAGTTTTTGCAGAGTATGGTTTAGGCTGCGTTGGCTGTATGGCCGCTCATTTTGAAACCATCGGTCAAGGCGCAGGCGCCCACGGTATTGACGTTGATGCTCTCATCGAAGACATCAACAAGGTTATTGCCGAAAAAGAAGAAAACAAATAATTTTAAACGCAAAAACCGGTCTTCCAAAGTTTCAGCTTAAAACGCTGACACTTGGAGACCGGTTTTTTTAATTGCGATTTTTTAGATTTTTGGCAGAAGCTTCCGATTTTTTACTAAACCGCATAAAGCAAAAAGCCTCCGGAGATTACTCTCCAGAGGCTTAATCAGCTTTAATTATTCAGCAACAGCAATGACTTGCTTGCCATCGTAATAACCGCATTCAGTGCAAACGCGGTGAGGCATTTTCAATTCATGACATTGCGGGCATTCAACCATGCCAGGAACGCTCAGTTTCCAGTTAGCACGACGTCTATCACGACGAGCTTTGGACATTTTTCTCTTAGGTACTGCCATTTCTCAATACACCTCCTCAGTGTTATGAAGTGAATTTAATTTTTGATGAATTGCTTTAATGCCGCCAGCCTTGGATCGACGGTAAGTCTGTCACAGCCGCAGTCGCCATCGTTGAGATCAGCGCCGCAAACAGTACACAACCCCCGGCAGTCTGGTTTACACAGAGCCTGCATGGGCTCTGCAAGCAGCAGCCCTTCACGAAGCGGTTCTGTTATGTCGATAACATCCGAATCGTAAACAAAAGCATCATTTTCAATATTTTCAGCACTTGCCGGATAAAATTTCTCCACAACCTCTGCCTTGGTAACGCCTAAAAACTCTTTTAGACAGCGGCCGCAGGTGCGCTGCACCTTAGCTTCCATTACTGCCTGTAAAAGCAAAACGTCACCGGCATTGCTGATACTGCCTGTCAGCTGCACCGTTCCGTCAATCGCCATTTCCTGCGGCGAAATTTCCAGTTCAGCGGGAGTCAGCTCAAAAACAAGGCTTTTTTCTCCGACAAGTCTTTTCTTGATTTGTGCGACATTTATCTTAATCATATTTCACCAATCGTTACAATTATAGCGGTATCTAGGCTCTTTGTCAAGAAAAAACCTTGTTTTCCGCATATTTTTTCAACATCAAACAGCGTAAAAATTTTACTTTACAGCTTAATAATTCTGCGGCAGATGTTATAAGTATCGCGAGCTATTACCAACTCTTCGTTAGTAGGAATAACAAAAATTTTTACTCTGGCGCGGCGCACGCTTATTTCCTTTTCCTGTCCGCGCACCTTGTTCAGCTCCGGGTCTACGCGGGTACCCAAATATTCCAAGCCATTGCAGATTTTATCGCGCATAAAGGGAGAATTTTCACCCAGGCCTGCCGTAAACACGATAGCATCCACGCCGCCCATAGCCGCCACATAGCCGCCGATATATTTTTTTACCTTATAAGCAAAAACATCAATAGCCAACTGACTGCGGTCGTCACCGCGATTAGCCGCGCTTTCCAAATCACGGAAGTCGCTGGACAAGCCGCTGATGCCCAAAATACCGCTGCGGCGGTTCAGATAATCGTCAATCTGCTGCGCCGTCATATTTTCTTTTTCCATCAAAAACGGAATGATAGCCGGATCAATCTCACCGCTGCGCGTACCCATAATCAAGCCTTCCAGCGGTGTGTAACCCATGCTTGTATCAATGGATTTGCCGTATTTGATGGCCGTAATGCTGGCGCCATTGCCCAAATGACAAGTGATAATGCGCAAATCGCTCATGTGCTCGCCCATCAGCTCCGCCGCGCGCTGCGCTACATATTTGTGGGAGGTGCCATGAAAGCCATAACGGCGCAGGCCATATTTTACATACATTTCGTAGGGCAAACCGTAAAGATAAGCTACCTTAGGCATTGTTTGGTGAAAAGCCGTATCAAAAACCGCTACTTGAGGAATACCCTTCATAATATTCATGCAGGCTTCAATACCATAAAGGTTAGGCGGATTATGCAATGGCGCAATTTCGCTGCAAGCCTTAATGCCGTTCAAAACCTCGCCCGTAATCAGCACGCTGTCTGTAAAGCGTTCGCCGCCATGCACTACGCGGTGACCTACAGCGTCAATTTCCGACATATCCTTGATAACGCCGTAATCGCTGCTAGTTAACGCCTTGATAGCCATTTTGATGCCTACCACATGATCAGGAATATCTTCTTTTAAATCAATAGTATATTTTCCCGCGGGAGTGTGCTTTAAGGTTGAGCCTACCATACCGATGCGTTCAATAAGACCCTTAGCCATAACCTTTTCGCCGTCCATATTTATCAGCTGATATTTTATGGAGGAGCTGCCGCAGTTTACAACAAATACAATCACAATATGCCTCCTGCTCAAGCTATACATCATTTGCGCCGCCGCTGGCTGCAGCGACATTCTTAGTAATAGTATACATTATTTAAGGCAAAATGAACAGATTTATTTTAAGTATACACGGCAATATGGTATAATTAAAGTAAAAATTAAGCGTAACTTTTAGCTTAAAAAACTATTCGAGGATAAAAAATGATTTACGCAACCGGCATTGTCGCCGAATATAATCCCTTTCACAACGGACATCTGCATCATCTTACAGCAACAAAAAAAATTGTCGGCCAGCCAATAATCGCCGTTATGAGCGGAAGCTTTATGCAGCGGGGCGAACCTGCCTGCCTGAACAAATGGCTGCGCGCCAAATTGGCTGTGCAAAACGGCATAGATTTGGTTTTGGAGCTGCCGGTAAGCTTTTCTCTGCGCAGCGCGCAATATTTTGCCAGCGGCGCAGTGCAGCTTTTAAACGCCACAGGCTGCGTAAATTATTTATCCTGCGGCGCAGAATCGCCGAAGCAAAATTTTACTGCCTTAGCAAAAAAAATTACCGCACCTGCCACGCAGGAGCTACTGCGGCAAAAATTAAGCGAAGGTCATGGCTACGCTGCGGCCTGCGCAGAAGTGTTACAACAAGCTTTAGACCAGCCTAACGATATTTTGGCTTTGGAATACGCCAAAGCACTTTTAGCCACCGATATCAAGCCTCTTTTTATCAAACGCATGGATAACGGCTATAACAGCATAGATATTGACGGCAGCTTAGCCAGTGCCACCGCTATTCGGCAAGCGTTAGCAGAACAACAGCCGCAAAATACTTGGCAGCAGGCTGTGCCGCAAGCAACCTTACAGGCGCTGCTGCAAAATTCTGCCGGTTTCGATGAAAATTTACTGTGGCAGCTAATCTGCTACCGTCTGCGCCTGTTATCTCCGGCAGAAATTGCTGCTCGCTGTCAATGCAGCGAAGGCTTGGAAAATTTATTAAAGCAGGCGTCAGCTTGCCGTTCTTTAAGTGAAGCCTTACAGCTCTGCACTAAAAAGCGTTACAGTACAAGCCGCATCCGCCGCCTGTTGATGCAGCTTTTGCTTGACGTTCCCCGCGCGGCTTTTGAACAAGCTACTCCTGCCTACTTAAGAGTTTTAGCTTTTAATGACACCGGACGACAGCTTTTAAAGCAAATGAAAGCCACTGCTTCCCTGCCAATTATCACAAAGCTTGGCAAAAATTACCAGTCTTGCGCAACATCTTTTCAAAACGATACACAAACGCAAATTACAGAGCAAAATTTTCTTATGCAAATCCAAACAGAAATTAAGGCCAGCGATATTTGGAGCATGCTGCAAAAGGAGCAGCAATTAAATCGTCCCGGCAACGACTTTTTGCTTTCGCCTAGTTATGTTAAGAGATAGAAGCGAGTATTTATATTATCACATAGTAAATCGCAATAATATTTTCTCACAAACATTCTTTTGAATCGCGTTTCACAAATCGTAAATTTCCCCAATATTCCATTATAAATGGACAAGAATAAATACATATTTGCTTTCCTATTTTTTCTAGCATGTTTTGTTTTACAAGAGTCATTCATATATAAAAGTATAAAATCTGAACTCTCTAAAAACAATAAGAGGATAGAATCAAAAATTCATTCTATCCTCTTTTTAATCTTAAGAAGCACCCTTTTATTTAATATATGCTTATTTATTGATATTTAATTTTCAAATACAACAGCATATTTCGTCAACATACCTGAACTCTGATTTTCTATAAGTATTTTATCTGCATCTTCTGCAGAAATAATGACATCACATTTATTAGTAGCTCTTTCACGAAGGCTAACTATTTTAATAATTAATGGATTGCCACCAGCTCTAGATGTCCCTAATTCCACAGCTTGCAATGTTCCAGCATCTCCAGCATATTCAACAATACCATGAGAGATAGCATAATCCTTATCTACATTATGTACTCCATAAATAGAACGTCCATTAGTATCATATATAACCGGACAAAAAGTACGAACTAAACCACTGCCTTTGGCATCAATTACAAGTCCAGTATAACCGGAGCCTATATTGGCTTGAGGAGCAGGGGTATAATTTTTTTTAGCAGTTTCAGAAGGCTTGGCTACTGGTTCTGGCTGATAATCACCCATTTTAGCATCAATAGCAACTTCAGCAACTGAACCAGCACCATATTCATTTACTCCAAGTACTACATGATATCCGCCATCTTCTATTCCTTCACTAATTATCCTAGCACCAGTAATTACTCCACTAACTTTCGTTTTAACTAAATCACTGGTCAACAAGAAATTATTCATTGTAGATTCAGCATCAACCTGCGTTCCTTTGATAATTTCTATCAAATTTCTTTGAGCATCCATTATTGCAGCTCTGCGTGCCATCATTTTTGCACGTGGAACCGGAACATTTGCAGGCATAGAACCAAAACCATCTGCCGTAATTTGTTCCCCATTCTCGGCGTGTACAATGTTCATTCCAGATACAAATAATGCACTATGTGTAGGAATAATTGCCGGTACAAAGCTAAATGCTAAAGATAATACGGCAGCTGTTAAAATTTTTTTCATGATATTAATCCTCCTAATTTTTTATTTATTAATTGTTATTGTTGCCAATACTTATAAACCATATCTGCCAAAAACTTTGATGATTTTACAGAAGCTGCTTGAGTCACACTATTTAATGCATCTTTAATGTTATTTCTCGTAGAGCTGTAATTATCCATAAATGAACCTATAACAATATACCCATCCTGCTCTAATTTAATAATCTCAACATGACACTCAGCTTCTACGTATGCACTATTTTCATGCTGTTCATTTCTCGTGATTTTTATTTCGCCGATAACTCCAAGTGAAAGCTCTGGAATCTGTGTTATCCCATTAATAATTTCATTTTTATACACAGCATACTCGGAAATTTTGTCCATACTATTAACAGTTTCCAGCATATTAGCTATAGCATTACCTGCCGTGTCTGAACCTAATGCTCGAAATCCATATAATTTAAACGCCTCTTCATATTGAGTTAAAACGTTATAACTAATTTCCTTTTCCGAAACAGGTATATTGGTAACACGAACCAAAAAAACAGCTTTATCTCTGCGGTTTTTCTTCTGTAACAAACCAACCTTTTCTTCCAAGCTATTATTTATCTTTTGAAAATCAATTGGTACATTACAAAAAAGCAGTATTTTTCCATTAATATTTTGTTTTTTTAGGATCTTCACTTCCCCACCCAAATAATCATTATAATTTGCAACTATTTGTTGGTAAAGGCTGGTAATGTCTTCACTTGGTGCAATAAACCTAGCTGTAGCTTTTTTTACAGCTTTTTTCTTAGCATCTTTCAAAGCAATTCCTTCGGCATTTCCACCAATCGCTAACGCTGGGTACTGTCAATAGTTTTGCGCAAATTTTTTCTTGTTCAATAGACATGGCAGCTCAAGTGCCCTTGCCGGCTAGTGCACGTCACCACAATGACAACCATTCTGCAAGAACCACCTTTGCATATTAAGTCATTATTATGAGATTTTTTTCTTCAAGTATAGTTCATCAGTCATAAGATCGGCCAAGTGTTTCATGTTTAAATACCTCTTGGTTCCCCAACTATTACTTGCTATATGGCGCAGCCTAGCGCAGACAAGCATCAAGGCCGATTGTCCATCAGGAAATGTACCTATAACCCTGGTTCTGCGTTTAATTTCCCTATTTACTCTTTCTATAACGTTATTGGTTCTAATTCTAAGCCAATGCTCGGATGGGAAATCCATATACGTCAAGGTCTCTTCAAGACCATTTTCGAGCTTTTCTGCAGCTTTGGAAAGCTTCATCTCACGCAGTTTCTCAATAACCAGTTTTGCCTTTTCTTTTGCTGCTTCTTTGTTTTCCTGGGCATGAATGGCTTTAAGCATTTTGGCCACTTCTTTGCACTTTTTACGCGGGACAACAGAGAAAATATTTCTATACATATGAACAGTACAACGCTGGTATCTGGCTTCAGGAAACACTTCGCCTATGCTTTCGACCATGCCTAGATTTTTATCTCCAATAATGAGCTTTACGTCTTCTAGACCACGGCTTTTGAGCCATACGAAGAAATTCTTCCAGCTGGCAGTATCCTCTTTAAGGCCTTCTGCAGTTCCTATAACCTCGCGGTAACCATCTTCAGTAACACCGATAGCTACGAGCACGGAGGCATTTTCAAAGGCACCGCCCCAGCAGCGCTTGAGAAAAATACCATCCACAAAGACATACGGATATCTTTCTGTGAGTTTCCTAGAGCGCCATTCTTCAATTTGTGCGAAGCACTTTTGGTTGAGGTTACTAATGGTGCCAGCAGACACTTTTTGACCCCAGAGGATCTCAGTAATGCTTTCAACACGACGCATGGAAACGCCAGCCAGGTACATTTCAATAAGTGCTTCCTCGACAGAGCATTCACGCCTTTGGTAGCGTTGGATAATGGCAGATTCAAAGGTTACGCCTTTGAGTTTTGGAACCTTTAGATTGACCTCTCCAGCTTGAGTGGTGAAAGAGCGGTCATAATGGCCTGCACGGTAGCCCTTACGAGCTTCGTCACGTGCGTAGCGTTCAGCTTGAACCAGTTTGTCCGCTTCTGCATCCAAAAGGGCATTGAGAGTTTCCTCAACAGAGTCTGTGGTAGTTTTTCTGTAAATTAGGCCTTCTATGATAAATTTTTAAGTAATATTGCAGCTACGAACACTAAAGTTTAGTTTTTTCCTAGCTTACTTATACCATTTTTATTTTGGACAT
>Ga0129308_1000380_pt1 | contig 69880 bp, 73 predicted proteins | sample L827metagenome_FD_94440 | JGI IMG/M metagenome (GOLD analysis project Ga0129308, IMG submission 94440) | Ring-tailed lemur group fecal microbial communities from Wisconsin, USA - L827 metagenome | ecosystem: Host-associated > Mammals > Digestive system > Large intestine > Fecal | place: USA...
ATTTACTACAGCCATAATATCCTCATTTGAAGCACCTGATTTTATACTGGAAAAAGTCTTAGTTTTTACTATTCTGTCTCCATTTAAATTGGTACCATGATCAAATTTAACCTTTATAGATGACGCATTAGGTGTTGAAACAACTGCCATATTATTACCTCCTTAAATTTTTTAGCAAGGATATATCGCCTATGATATGAGCCTTGCGAATTTTAGTGAGCTCACTTTCTACTTATATAATATAAGAAGGATTTATATTATAGTTAGATACAACTTTTGTAACTTAATTTGTAAATGAATTTTGTAATTATTTAAATTAAATAGTACATAAATATACAAAATACTATATTATATATAATTGGAGACAATTTGGATGTTATATTTACATATAGGAGGTATTTATGAGATTTTTAAGCAAAATGATAATATGCATAATAATTATCATAATAATAGGAATGATTGCAAAAGGAAAACTCATCTTTATAAAAGATAAGGATAAATCTAGAAAAAGAGATTACATAGTGAAAACCTTATTAGTGTTAGGTTTTGTGTTAGGACTTGTTTTTGCATTTTTCTCAACATGGTATGTGGAATTCTTTGGGAAAATAACACCAGAGCAGCTTTTGTTTAATTTAAAAGCACCACTTAAAGGAACTGAATTCGGTATGACAGAGGAAATACTTAAATCACCAGTGTTAAGTATTGTTATTTGTACCATACCATTTTTAATTGTTATTAATTGGAAATATAATGTTTTCCTGATTAATAAAAATAATGAAAAGAAAACTATTTTAAATAAAAAAAGAGTGAGAATTATATCTATACTTTTATCAATTGTTACTATGATAGGTGGAGCAACTTTTGGTATAAATAAATTACAACTTCAAAATATTGCCAAAGCTTATTTATCATCATCTACATATCTAGCTGATAATTATGTTAATCCTAGGGATGTGAAGATGACTTTCCCAAACAAAAAGAGAAATTTAATTCATATTTATTTAGAATCAGTGGAAAATTCATATTTATCTAAAGAATTGGGCGGATATATGGATGTGAATTTGATGCCAGAATTAACAGAGCTTTACAAAGAAGGTTTATCATTCTCTAATACGGACAAGTTTGGTGGGCCTCATACTACATATGCATCTGAGTGGTCAGTGGCAGCTATGATAAATATGGACATGGGACTTCCATTAAAAATTCCTATGGGACGTAACTCTTATGGAAAAGATGGTAGTTTTTTACCAGGAGCTGTTGGCATAGGAGATATCTTACAGGCGCAAGGTTACAATCAAACAATAATGTTTGGAGCAGATGCAGATTTTGGAGGACTTACAACTTATTTTACAACCCATGGCAAATTTAATATATTTGATTATAAAGCAGCAAAGGAAAAAAACTTAATACCTAAAGATTACAATGTATGGTGGGGATTTGAAGATGACAAACTTTATGAATATGCAAAGGATGAAATAACTAGACTTTCCAAGGATAACAAACCATTTAATTTTACAATGGAAACAGCAGATACCCATTTCCCTGACGGTTATTTATCAGAAAAAGCTGAGAATAAACATGATTCTCAATATGCCAATGTTATTTCTTACTCTACAAAAGAAGCAGTTAATTTTGTTAAATGGATTCAAAAACAGCCATTTTATGAAAATACTACAATAGTTATAACTGGGGACCATCCAAGTATGGACAAAAAATTCTTTAAGGATTTTGATTCAAATTATGAAAGAACTATAGTTAATTTAATACTAAATGCTCCTATAACTACAGATAATGTAGCGAATAGACAGTTTGCACCATTTGATATGTTTCCTACAATTCTTTCTACTTTAGGAGTGGAAATTGAAGGAGATAGATTAGGTCTTGGAACTAATTTATATTCAAACAAGAAAACTATTATAGAAGACCAAGGAATTGACAGTGTAAATAGCGCACTGGGGTATAATAGTGATTTATTTAATGATGAATTTATGAATGATAAGAAAAACAGTACTTTTAGTAATGATCTAGTAACATATAAATAATCTTTAATATATGTTTTAGAAAAGATAATGCCATTAAAATCCATTTATTTAGATTCTAATGTCATTATCTTTTCATTTTTTAAGGGGAAATTTTAGAACCAGTTTGAGTTCTATTAAAAAACAATTTGTTGACAATAAAACTTGGCGAGTGTTACAATTTTGATAAGAAAACTTGGCAGAAAGGATGTATTAAAATGAAAAAAGAAGATATACTAATGAAAAGTCGTGAAGAAAATAAAAATGGTGATGAAATGGAATTGAAAATTCAAGAACGTAATGAAAGTAATGCTTTTAACGTAACCCTAGGCGTATTTGGATTGCTAACAATAATTGCTTTTATATTAAAAGATTTTATGGGATACAGGGACATTAATATAGATTACTTTGTACTTGTACTTATAATAGGAATAGGGAGCAAAGGTGCAACAGAATATTTTTATAATAGAGAAAAAAAGATATATTTAATTTTAAGCATAATAATAGGTGTTGGAGCTGTAACAAAAATTTTAACTTTGTTTGAGGTGATATAATATGGAAACTCCACTAATCTTACATAATAACTTAAAAAAAATCAGAAAAGAAAAGGGATTATCTCAAAGAGAGCTAGCCCAGCTTATTGGAGTTTCAAGAAATACCATAAGTTCAATTGAGACAGGTCAATTCAATCCAACAGCAAAGTTGGCTTTAATTTTATGTATTGCCCTAGATAAAAAGTTTGAGGATTTATTTTATTTTGATTAAGTGTATCAGTGCTTGAAAACACATTTGGTAACATTAAAATAAATACTGTAGTTTTAAAATTTTTCTTTTTTATCTTCTGGTTTATCTTTATTTAATTTATCTTTTAATTGTGATTCAAGTTCTATAACCTCATTAAAAGTATTCTTTAACTCTTTGACTAATGGATTGTTACGAAGATCATAGACTTTTTTTAAAATTACTTCTTTTTCTGCAATTTTGTACATATCATTACCATATGTTTTTTTATACATAGATATTTTGTCATCAATTATTTCTGACTGTTGACTAAATTCTTTAGCCAACTTTTCAGTGGCCTTTAATTCAATATGAGTTTCAGATATTTTTTTGTCTATATCTTCAAGAGTAAGCTGTCCTTCACTAAGTAAAGTCTCCTCTTCATCAAGTGAGGTTTCTTTTTTATTCTTAGTTTTTTCCATAACTTTAATATGATTATTGACGTTAACGTTTTCTCCTTCGTCATTTTTGTTATCTTTATTTTCAATCATGCCTTTTATTTCGCTAAGTTGAGATAATTTATGCTCCAAAGACTCTTGGAGTTTTTTATTTATACTTGAATTGTATGTAGCGTCTAAATTTTCCATAGCCAAATGTTTGCCTTTACTAATAACATATAATTCTTTTGATGATATTTCTATGCTTTTATTGTTAGCACCATTAGTTTGTATTTTTTTTAATGAACTACTGTTGTAACTTTTTAACGGAGTATTACCACTATTTATATTTAAAATATTCATATATTCACCCCCATTATTTAATAAATACTTTCTAAATATAATTGTACGACGTATAAAAGTTTATCTTTAGTAAATTCCCTTAAAACGTGAAACATGGTAAGGTTTTTTTAATAATTACAAAGTGATTCTATCTCTTTTAAGAGATTGTCCATATAAAAAAGAGATAGTCTTTTAAAACTATCCCTTCATTTTTTTACTTTTTTTTATTTGATGAATTATGGATGAAAGTTACTATTGCTACTATAATGGCACTAATAACTCCAATAAAGACAAATAGAATTCCTGCTGGAATTAGTCCAAAAGGCTCTACAAGTCTTCCATCTTCCAACACTTTTGTTCCTATGATATTATAGGCTACAAAACAAATTAAACCAATCAATCCTGATACCATGCTAAAAATATATTTTTTCATTTTTATTCTCCTATTCTCTATACTCTAAAATATCTCCTGGTTGACATTCCAAAGACTTGCAAATCTTATCTAAAGTTTCAATCCTTATAGTCTTTGCTTTTCCATTTTTTTATTTTCTTTCCATCCAGAAGAAATAGCATTTTTATGACAAACTTTTTTACATTCTCCACAACGAATACATTCTGGCGAATTAATATTTTTTCTTATATTCACCTGCATTTTACAGGTTTTTTCACATTTCCCACAACCATTACATTTCGTGTAATCTACAGACATCTGATAAAAACTAACTTTTTGAAATAGGCCATAAAGTGCACCTAAAGGACATATATATTTACAAAATGGTCGGTAAATCATTGTTGACAATAAGACTACAATAAGTAAAATCAACATTTTCCACTGAAACAATATTCCAACAGCTCCACGTAGTGATGGATTGGTTAATAGCAAGGGAATTGCTCCTTCTAATGTACCTGCCGGGCAAATCCACTTACAAAAGTGTGGCATTCCCATTCCATATTGGTTGGTTAAAACAACAGGTAAGATTAGGACAAATACTAGCAAAATAATATATTTTAAATATATAATTTTCTGGTCTAGTTTGCGTGGAATATTTATCTTTTTTATTGGTATTTTGTAAAGCAAATCCTGTACAAACCCAAAGGGGCATAAAAACCCACAAATCAATCGTCCAAATAAAATGCCAAATAATGATATTAACCCTGCAGCATAGTAGGTCATTTTGTAATCTCGATTTCCTAATACTGACTGCACTGCACCTATAGGGCAGGCTCCCAATGCACCTGGGCAGGAGTAACAATTCAATCCTGGTACACACAAATATTTTCCAGAACCTGTATAAATCTTTCCTTCCAAAAACCCTCGTATATATCCATTTGTAAAAAACGCTACTAAGAGTTGTATCCAATTTCTTTTATTCATATCAACCGATTCCTATACATTCCATACAAATATTCACTGCTTTAGAAAATATAACTTCTGCTTCTCCTCTATAAATCCCCAATCCAATAAACATCACTGAAACTCCTAAAATAAGCCATCTTGTTTTTTGTGTCTTTGTACAAAACATTAGTTTTACCTCCTTTACTTCTTGTTTTTTTCTGACATTTCAAGGCGTTTAAAAATTTCTGCTTTCAGTTGCTCTGTGGAAGTTCCGCCTACGTAATCCTCGCCTATCACTTTCCCCTTTGAATCTACGAATAAATGAGTAGGATAGGCAATAATATGGTCACATAATCCATTCATTAATTTTTTATCTGGTATGAGAGTGGGGATATTATCATTATCTGCCATTAATTCTTTGGCAAATTTTTGGGCTTCTTCTGAGTAAGCAGAATCTTGGCAAACAGTAAATATCCCAACACCTTCTAAGTTTTCTTTTTGTAGTTTAGCAAGATCAGGCATTCCTTCAATACATGGTGAACAGTCGGTAGTCCAAATATCAATAAGAGTTATTTTGTTCTTAGAAAAAACTTCTTGAGTTACAATATTTCCATCTAAATCTTCTGCTTGAAAGTTACTAAGGTCGATATTTTTCATTTTTGCACTTATTTCTTCGTTTAATTTCTTTTCTTCTGCTTGCATTGTTGCTAAATCTGGTTCATTTCTCTCACCTATATATCCAGATATTACAATCACACCACATACAACCACTGTAATTCCAAAAATAATTCCTATAACTTTTCCTATTTTTTTCATAACATTCTCCTTTATTATTCTAAAGTTTTTAATCGTTTGTTAAGTTCTTTCAAATAATCTTCTTCCGTTTTGCCACCTAGATATACATCTTGAATTATTTTTCCTTTGCTATCCACAAAGATAGTAGTAGGGTAGGCTACAATCTTATTTGCTAATGATTTTTGCAATACTTTATCTGGTATTAATACTTTTACACTTTTGTTTTTGTCTACGATTTGTTTCGCAAACTCAATTGCCTCATCTTTCCATGCCGTGTCTGTACATAGGGTAATTACATTAGTATTTGCTGGCTTGTTTTTAGAAAGTTTATTGATTTCTGGCATTTCTTCTACACAACTGGCACAGTCTGTTGCCCAAACATTTATCATCGTAACTTTGTATTTAGAAAAAATATCCGAAGTCACTTTTTCTCCTAATACATCTTTTGTGTCAAAACCTGATAAATCAACTCCATTTAACATTTGATTCATTCTTTTGCTTGCATTGTTTGCCTGTGGACTTTTTATTCCGAGAATTTGCACAGAAGGGTTAAAAAATAAGTAACCTTTGATACCGACAAATCCAACTAAAGTGATTATTGCAAGTCCTATTACATATTTAGATGTTTTATTTTTCATTTTATATTTCTTCCTCCTTTTTTTATTATATTTATATATTACAATTCTGATTTCAAGTTTGTCAATATATATTTATTGTTAATCGATAAATATATTTCGTTTTACGATTATTTTTAGTTTTGTAAAATCTACTTTCCTTTTATAAGTTTATATAGTAATAACTGGTAAATATTTGAAAATATTGTAAAAAATTACTAAATATACTGTAAATACCAGGAAAAATTTGGTGAAAATGTTTAGTTTTCTTATTGACTTAATGAAATGAAAGGAATATAATTAGCAATTGTCAATGAAGAAAAGGGAGAGAAAAAGATATGGAAAGTACAGTAGAAGCAATTGCAACTAATCATTTAATTTTTATTTTTGCAACAATAGGTATTACAGGAATAGTGCTTGGAAGGTTAAGTGAAATATTAAAAATTCCAGACGTAATACTTTATTTAATAGCCGGAATAATAATAGGACCAGCAGTTTTAAACATAATAAGCGTGCAATCTTTTCCAGTGGAAAATAACCTTATATTAACATTTGGATCAGCATTTATATTGTTTGAAGGTGGAAAAGAAATAAATTTAAAAGTATTAAACAAAGTGAAGGTAAGCGTAGGAATGTTGTCAACAGTAGGTGTTATAATATCAGCTGTTGTAGTAGGTGTAATATCAGGTAGAGTTTTTGGACTTCCAATGGTAACAGCTTTACTTTTAGGATCAGTAGTAGCATCAACTGACCCAGCGGCTCTTATACCAGTTTTTAAACAAGTTACTATAAAGGACAAAATAAAACAAACAGTAGTTAGTGAGTCAGCATTTAATGATGCAGTTGGAGCTATATTAGTTTCTACATTACTCGGAGTATTAACTAGTGGTGGATTTTCTGCCTTTGATAGTGTAAAAGAATTACTTGTATCAGCAGGTGTAGGTATTGGCGTAGGTGTAGTAATAGGATACTTATTAACAGTATTTATGTCAGACAAAAAAATAGGAGTATTCCACTCTTATGCACCAATAATGGCATTACTAAAAGTTGCCCTAGCTTATGAAATAGCAACTAAGCTTGGTGGTAGTGGGTATATGGCAGTATTTATAGCAGGTTTAATTTCTGGAAATAGAAAATTATTTGGTCTATGGATACCAGAATACGACTTCCAATCAGTACATCATTTTTCAGAAAGTGTAAGTACAATGTGTCGTATGTCAATATTTGTAGTTCTTGGAACACAAGTAGACTTAGGAGCTCTTGCAACATACTGGGCACCATCTTTATTAATGGCTTTAGTATTAATGTTTGTAGCAAGACCACTTGTAGTTTTAATATGTACAGCATTTGACAAAGGTGCAAATTGGACTTTTAAAGATAGATTATTTATGATGTGGGTTAGGGAAACAGGAGTTATACCAGCTGCTTTATCAGGGATTATAGTTTCTATGAAAATTCCAGGATATGAAATAATATCATCAGTAGTATTTATGACAATACTTGTTACTTTAATAGTACAAGCTAGTACGACTAAAATGGTTGCAAAAAAACTTGGTGTTTTAGAAGAAAGTGAAGAAACAGACAAAACATGTCAAGTAGCATAGATTTTAATTTAAAAATGAAATTAAATCAAAAGGCGTGTATTTTCAACTTGGAAAATACATGCCTTTTGATTTTTTACATGTGAATTTTGGACATAATAAGTTATAGCAAGAAAAGGAGACATGGACATATTTTGTCATATGAGTGTATAATAGAAGATAACTATATTTAAAGGAGCAACAAATGAAAACATTTAATCAATTGGTAATAAATGAAAAACTTATAAAAGGACTAGTAAAGCAAAATATAACAGAGCCAACAAAGGTTCAGTCATTAACAATAGAAAAAATAAGAGAAAACAAAGATTTACTAGTAAATAGTGAAACTGGAAGTGGAAAAACCCTAGCTTATTTACTTCCAATGTTTGAAAAAATAGACACAACTATGAGAGAGACACAAGTTTTAGTACTTGCACCTACTCATGAGCTAGTAATGCAAATAGCAAACCAATCAAAATTATTAGCAGAAAACTCTAATATGGATGTAACTACTTTTGCCATAATAGGAGAAGTTAACATCCAAAAACAAATTAAAAACATAAAAGCAATGAAGCCTCATATAGTAGTAGGAACTGCTGGTAGACTTCTTGATTTAATTCAACAAAAAAAACTAAGAGTACATGATGTAAAGACTATAATACTAGACGAAGTTGATAGTTTAGTAAGTGGTAAAGGCGAAGGAATTGTTGAAAAAATAATAAAAACTACTTTAAGAGATAGACAACTTTTAGGATTTACAGCTAGTTTAGACGAAAAATCTGAAAGTTTCTGTGATTATATGATGAAGGATATGGAAATCATAAAAGCTACTGATCAGTCAGCTATAAACCCAAATATAAACCATATGTACATCTATGGTGACAGAAGAGAAAAGTTCGCAATTCTTAGAAAGGCTTTATCTAGTGCTAAGGCTAAGAGAGCAATAGTTTTTGTAAATGACGAAGATAGTATAGAAGTTATTAACGAAAAATTAAACTACCATAATTACAAAGCTGTATGTATTTCAGGTAAAATGAGTAAAGAAGATAGAAAAAATGCAATGACTTCTTTTAGAAGTGGAAAAGCAGCTATTTTAGTTTCTTCTGACTTGTCTGCAAGAGGACTAGATATACCTGATGTTAGTCATATATTCAACTTAGATTTTCCACCTAGCAAAAACGAATATTTACACAGATGTGGTAGAAGTGCTAGAGGTAATAAAAAAGGTACTGCCATATCAATTGTTACTAATCAAAACTTAAACACAATTAGAGATTACAAAAGACAGTTTAAAATAAATATGAATGCAGTGGAAATAAAAGAAGGTAATTTTGTTGATGTGGACTTTACAAAATTAAAAAAGGAAACAAAAGCAAAAAGAGAGAATAAAGATAGAAAATAAATTAATTTAAAGGAATATGACTTTAATATATGAAAAAAATATTTCTTTGAATTAAGTCAAATTATATTTAATAAGTTTGGAATTAGATTTTATTTATCAAATAATAAGAAAAAAAGTCTATAATTTCTTGTTTTATCCACCACAATACAACAATTTATATATAAGAAAAATGTTACACTCTTATAGAAGAAAATTTATATATACAAATTATTCAACAAAATTAGGGGAAAAGACTAATAGAATAAAAAAGAACAAAGGGGATAAAACAAATGAAAAAAAACGGATTAACTTTTCTTATGATTATGCTATTTTTGCCAATGATGATGACTGGCTGCAAAACTGAAACACCAACAGATGCTGTAAACACATATTTTTCATCTATAAAGAAAAGTGATAGCAAAGAAGCTAAAAAACTTATAGAAGACACACTTTCAGACGAAATACTAAATGAAGAAACTACTGAAACTTCAACAACTAACAAAACACCTGACAAATCTAGTGAATCAAATAAAGAAAGCAAAAATTTAGATGAATCACTAAAAATGTATCTTTCAAAGATAGATGCTAAGGTAGTATCTGAAAATGTAAAAGAAGATAGTGCAACTGTAAAGGTGGAAGTAAAAGCACCTAATTATAGCAATTTATTGTTGGAAGTTATGCAAGAGAGCATGAAAGAAAGTTTAGTTGGAAAAGATGTAAAACAATCTGATGTGGAAAAAAGCTTAGAATCAAAAATCAAAAATAGCAAAGCAGAAACTAGAACTGGCCAAATTAATTTAACTAAAAAAGATAATAAATGGAATATAAAATCTGATGCAGATGTTACAAACTTGCTTCTTGGAGAAGCAGACGAAAAAGAAAGTATAATGTTTAGCAAATAGAAAATATTCATAATTATATAAATAAAATAGTACTCTTTAAAGAGTACTATTTTTTTGTAAATTAAAACATATGAATAATAAGGAGATTTTAATATACATATATAAGTTTGCAAGGAGGAAGTTAGGGTGCCTAAAAAGAAAAAAAGGGAAAGCACAGATAGGAAAAGTAATAAGCAATCAAGCAGAAATTGCAACTCAAAAAAAAGTAGCAATTCAAAAAAAAATACTAATTCCAAGGAAAATAATAAGGATAATATAAAGTTTCCTGATTTTAGTTATGCTGAACTTATAGTACTAGCTTCCACATTTTCTTATAGTTTGTTTGAAGAACTTGACGAAGAAGACATAGCTATATACCTCGTTTTTTTAGGTCTTTTATTATCCAATATGCAAGTACTCGTTGCACAAAAAGCAATAAAAGCCAAACGACAAGCGCCTGTAGCAGAAGACTTGGACTTAGAATTAGAAACTGACTTGGAATTAGAGACTGAAATATAATGTAGAAATTGATGATAATTTTGTGAAAAACTGATACAATTTATTATAATTACACTTAAAATATAAATCTATTTCCTTAAATTTTTATTAATAAGGAAATAGATTTTTTTAATCATAGAAAATTTGTGTATAATATAATGTATAGAAACAAAAATGATAAATGGATAAAAAGAGGTTAATTATGAATAAATATGAAAATATCTTAGAAGGTCAAAGAAGTTATTTATCTAATCTTGGAACAATAGATGTGGATAAAAGAATTAATAATTTAAAAAAATTAAAGAATGTAATAAAGAAGTATGAAGACGAAATAATTGATGCATTAAATAAAGACTTGGGAAAACATATTTTTGAAGCTTATTCCAATGAAGTCGGGTTTGTTTATGGAAGTATAGACTTTGTTATAAAAAACTTAAAAAATTGGACAAAAGTTAAAAAAGTAAAAAATGATGCAGCACAACTTCCGGGTAAATCATATATTTATAAGTCTCACTATGGAGCAGTACTAATAATAGGGCCCTACAACTATCCATTTCAATTAACTATAGAGCCATTGATTGGTGCCATAGCAGGAGGAAATACTGTGATTATAAAACCTTCTGAATATGCAACTGCAACGGAAACTATAATAGAAAAAATAATTAAAGAAACTTTTGACGAAGAATATATTGCAGTTGTTACTGGGGACTACAAAGTAAATAGTGATCTTTTAGATTTAGAGTTTGACTACATATTCTTTACTGGTAGTGTTAATGTTGGAAAAATAGTAATGGAAAAAGCCAGTAAGCACTTAACACCAATAACATTGGAACTTGGGGGGAAATCTCCTGTCATAGTTGACAATACGGCGGACCTTAAAGTAAGTGCGAAACGAATACTTTGGGGAAAACTAACAAACGCTGGGCAAACTTGTGTAGCACCGGATTATTTATTGGCTCAGGAACATATATATGAAGAACTTATAGAAGAATTAAAAAACACCATAGTTGAATTTTATGGAAATGATATTATAAACAACAAAGAGTTTGGCAGAATAATAAACGAAAAACATATGAATAGATTAAACAACATCCTTGAAAATGACAAAGACAAAATAGTAGTGGGTGGAGATGTGGATTTTGAACAAAGATATATTTCACCAACAATTATTAGAGATGTAACTTTGGAAGATAGTGTAATGAAAGAGGAAATTTTTGGTCCTATACTTCCAGTTATAAAGTATAAAGATTTGGAAGATATAAAGTATTATATTTCTAAACACAAAAACCCACTGGCATTATACGTATTTTCAGAAAATGACGATTTCAGCGAAGATATAATAAGAAGATTTACTTTTGGGGGAGGGTGTATAAACGACACCATAAGTCATGTGGCCTCAGCTCATCTACCTTTTGGAGGGGTTGGAACTTCTGGAATGGGTAACTATCATGGAAGGGCAAGCTTTGATACTTTTACTCACACCAAATCAATAGTTAAAAAAAGCACTAAAATAGATATTAAGTTGGTATTTCCACCATACAAAGAAAAGATAAAACTAATCAAAAAAATAATGAAGTAGTTTTGTAGTAATAATGATATTAAAAAAGAGTTAAAGTAGTGAAATATATGAATTTCAATACTTTAACTCTTTTTCTATGTAATATTTTAAGTGTGAAATTTAATACCAGTTGGACTTACTAGTATTTCTAAAAAATAATAAATCTAAAAAATTAAATCCAAATGACCCACCAAAAGATATTGTTGCAATATGAAATAAATCAATATTATCAGGTTTTAAAAATAGTGATAATAAACCTAAGAATATAAAATAACATACAGAACCCTTTATAAATTTAATAATTCTGTCTTTTAAATCTTCCTTATTTAAATTTTTTAGTTGTATAAGAGTTACTATAAGCATATAAATTAAAAATAATAAAAAGCTTACAAAGTATATAGAAAGGAATTTCTGAATAACTTCGTTGCTAATTTTGCTTTCAAAGATGTAAACTAAAATTAATAAAATAGTCAATGATACTATTATTCCCAGTAAAATTCTATTCAACTTGATTAATTTATCATTTGTCATGGTTACCCCCTAAAATTATGTATTTTCATATAATAATACCAAAAATAGTAAATATTTACAAATAAGCATCTGAAGATGATCAAAAACTTGAAAGGAAAAGGTTAACTTAATTTAGCAAATAGCAAAGTAGGTTGAATATAAATATAATACTTAATAAATATAAAAACTCATGCAAATGTATGAGTTTTTTTGTTTAAATGAACTTTGTAATAGATGGTGAAAATGTTGAATTTTAAGGGAAAATAGCAAAAGTGCAATAGAAAAGATAAATATTTTTTAAAAAACACTTTAAAAATTAAAAAAATATATCAAATAATATCGAATTATGGTATAATTAAAAAAATCAAAAAAGAAAGGTAATAATTGATATGAATAAGAAATTATCAAAAGAGGCTTATGGCGGTGTCAATGGTCAAGATTATGTACCATATATAAACGATAAGTCAAAAAAAGGTACAAACCTAGCAGTATTATTAATAGGGATTGTACTAGCAGCACTATTTGCAGCATCTACAGCTTACTCTGGTATGAAATCGGGGTTAACGGTTGCAGCAGGAATTCCTGGAGCTATTATTGGTTCTATGCTTATAGGAGTGTTCGCTAAATCAAAAGGTATACTTGGGAAAAATATAATCCAAGGTATGTCAAGTGGTGGAGAATCTATAGCAAGTGGTATGATATTTGTTTTACCAGCAGTTATCCTTATAGGAAGTCAAATAACATTCTTAGAAGGAGTAATAGTAGGGGTTGGAGGATGTTTATTCGGTATAGGATGTTCATCTTTAGTTTACAACTACTTAATAGTAGAAGAACATGGAAAACTTATGTATCCAGAGTCAATGGCTATATCTGAGACTCTTGTTGCATCTGAAGGTGGCGGAGATGCTATCAAATTCATGGGAATAGGTTTTGGAATAAGTGGTATTATAAATGTTTTAACAGGATCATTCTTCAATGTAGTTAATAACACTATGACATTCTTAGGAAGTAAGTTCTACAAGTGGAAGTTCTCTATGGAAGTAAACCCATTATTATTAGGTATAGGATTCATAGTTGGTTTAGAAGTTTCTTTAACAATGTTTGCAGGTTCTATATTATCTAACTTTGGGATAGCTCCATTAATAGGTTACTTCACTGATATGGCTTCTAACAACATGAATGCATGGAATGATGCATCAGTAGTTATAAACCAAATGGACGTAAATGCAATATCTGGAAGTTATGTTAAATACATAGGTGCAGGTATGATGCTTTGTGGTGGTATTATAGGAGCAATAAAGCTTATACCAACAATAATTGTTTCTGTAAAAGAAACTTTAAATGCAAGATCTGGTAAAGACGGAAGTTCTGAAGGTAGCTCAGGTGAAATGTTAATACTTATAGCTAGTATGGTTATAGCATTTGTTGCAGCATTTATGATATCTGGAAGTATAAAAATGGCAATAGTAGGAGCAATAGTTTCTCTAATATTATCATTATTATTCGTAATAGTTGCAGGACGTTTAACTGGTACAATAGGAACATCTAACCTTCCAGTATCAGGAATGACAATAGCTTCATTAGTTATATTAACATTAGTGTTTGTTATAATGGGATGGACTAGCAATGCTGATAATAAATCATTATTATTATTTGCTGCATTCATGGTTGTTGCAATATCAACAGCTGGTGGATATACTCAATCTCAAAAAGTTACTTATATAATAGGTGGAAGTAAGAAAGAAATGCAAAACTACTTCGCAATAGCTTCTGTAGTAGGTGTTGTTGTTGTTACAGGAACAATATTATTACTTGCTGATCAATTAGCTGTTACTGGAGCAGATGCACAATTTGCACTACCTCAAGCTAACTTAATGTCTACTTTAACTTCTGGTATAATGTCAGGAAACTTACCATGGGTTATGGTAATAGCTGGTGTAGTTATGGCTCTATTCTTATTCTTATTAAACTTACCAATAATGACTATAGCTATAGGATTCTACTTACCAATATCAACTACTTCAATAATATTAGTTGGAGCATTAATCCGTGTAATAGTTGAAAAAATGAGTAAAGATACTGTTGAGAGAGAAGCTAGAGTTTCAAATGGTATAAGTTTATCTTCAGGATTAGTTGCTGGTGGATCTATAATAGGTCTAATAGGTATAATCTTACAAGTATCTGGAGTAATAACTCCTAAAGTTCCAACTGGATTTGCAGCTGGAAATATGATGGCATTAGTAATATTAGTCTTACTAGTTATAACTACAACTGTGCCAATAATGATGTCTAAAATTAAGAAAAATGAAAACTAATCAAGAAATTTTAGATATTATTTATAAAATTTGTGATAATATAGAATATGATGTAAATGAAGAGAAAGTAGTTACTATACTTGAAAAACAAGATCATAAGATTCAGAAGTTTTTTAGAAAACTAAAGTTTAAAATTCCTACTCATAAAAAAATAGAGTTAGATCAATACAGTAGTGCAGTATTTTTAGAAATAGACGGCCAAAAAACTGTTGAAGAAGTTGGAAAAAAACTTGAACTTAAGTTTGGAGAGAAAGTAAACCCACTTTACGAAAGGTTATTACTTTTCCTAAATCATATTGAAACAAATTGCAAATATATAGAAAAAATTAATAACTAATTAAAAGACTTAAATATTAGATATTGACATAAATAGGTATAAAGCACACTCACAATCAAGGCCTATGGAACAAAGTTATATGTTCCATAGGCCATTTTTACTGTGAAAATATTTCCATAATTTATCATTTTAATATACTGTTTCATTAAAAAAATATAAAGAAGAAACAAAAAGTTACAAAATATATTGATGACTTTTAATGATAAAAAATAAGGGTATAATAAACATGACAAAAGATTTGGAAGTAAAAATTAATAGAATTTTAGAGATTAAACATTAAATAGAGACTACAAAATATAAAGTATCTGTTAATCAAAAGAATAAAGGTATAAAATGAAGGGAGAAATGAGTATGAGAAAAATAAAAAAAGGTAATGTAATATATCTTATACAAAAAGATAAAAACACAATGGATTTGAGATGCAGCGAGTGCGGTGTTGTTAAAAATGAGTTAGATATTGAAGTAGAGATTGATAAGGTAAGTAATAGGAAAGTATACAAATGTGAATGTGGCTGCAAAACATTTACACCACAAATAGATATAGAAGAATACTACATATAATCACCAAATATCTATAAAAAGGAAGGGATTAAATGAGTAAAACCTACGAAAGGTTAGAAGATCCGTATGAAGATATTAAAGGGGCATGTAGAGACACCTTAGAAGATAATAAAAATATTTTAAAAATGCCAATTGAAAGAGCAATAGCATTTTATTTTCACGAATACGGAGGAATGCTTGAAGATAATGAAGTTGAGAATGTTGTAATATTAATATCACTAGGACTGTTCATTATAGAAAATAGCTATCATGATGAAAAATACATAGAAAAAGTAAAGTATGCAATAAATGAAATAAAAAGTAATGAATATAATAAATTTTTATTTGATAAAAATGATAGAAAGCTAATTGATAAAGATATAAAAATAATTGAAAATAGTGAGTTACTTGAGTAAAAGCACCTACATAATAAATGTGGGTGCATTTTTATGCTTGAATTTAGGAATGAACTGTTAAGAAATTAGTATCTAAGTCTATATAGTAAATAGAAGCTACCGTACTACAAGTGATAAAAGGGCGCAAATGGATATATAATAGCCTTAGGGTCAATAACTTTTCAACTAAATTATTCTGGGCAATTTATTGAATTAACTAAAACAAGTATTACAGTCAATAATAATTTTCAATCGTTATTAGTTAAGGTGTTTAAAAATGAAGATAAAAATACTTTATTATAGGGAATTGCAGACGACAAAGATGTATTTTACTTTGATAATTTACCTAAAGGAATTTATAACTTCAAAAAATACGAAGCACCTAAAGGTTATCAAATTGATGAAACACCAATGAAATTTGAAATAAAAGAAAATGGAAAAGTTATAACTTGTAAAATGATAAATAGAAAGATAGAAAATATAAACCTACCCAAAATAGGACAAACAAATGAATTAACGTTATATGGCATGTATATTATACAATCAGAACCATTATTAATTATATTAAATAAAAATTATAAAGAAAATAGAAAAATAAAGGATTCAGAAAAAGATTAGTATATATTATTCAGCATGGCAAAGCATTAAATTTAAAATATATTAAGATAAATGATATAAAGTATTTAAAAATTATTGAAAATTGTAAGTACATCCATGGCGTAGAGATGATGAAATAGTTTTACTATTGAAAATTGTATTTTTGTGGTAAATAATGTAAAATAATCTTATTAAGAAAAATAAGGTGGGGAAAATATGTTTTATCATAAGTTTGAAGCTATAGCTTCATGGTATGGTTACGATTATCAAGGGGTACTTGCAATATATTATACTATTAAGCAAATAAATAAGCTAATAAGTGACAATATAGAAACAAAAGAAAAAATAAAAGCAGAAGATGTATATAAAATTATAAGAGGATATAGTATTGAATTAGAGTATATGGAAGATTTTGCAATAAAATATAATAACCAATATCAATCATTTCATCAAGTAAAAAGTGGTGAAAGTAAAATTAAAGATGAAGATGTTAGAGATTTATATTTAAAGTTATTAGAATATGATAATAAGGGAGAGAATAAGATTTTTGGATATTTTCATGTAAATGAAAAAGTTAAAATAGAAATGTCTAAAGATAAAGTACAAAAATCAATTAAAGCATATTTTGAATCTTTAAAGAGTGAAATCATTGAATTGAAAGATAAAGAAAAAATTGATTTTAGAAGTAAAAAAAAAGGCGGTGCAATTCAGATTTTAGCTTCTTATATGGATGAAGCTAATTTAGATAAGCATAAAAAAGACAAGCGTGAGGAGTGTATAGACAGATTAATATACAAATTAGATGAAATAAACAATAACTATTTTGATAAGTATGAAAAATACAAGGGAATTTTTGTAAGATTATTTGAATATGATGAAGCATTTAATAGTATTAATAAAATTGAAAATGAAATCTATAATCAATTAAAAGAAATTCATAAAAAGTTAATTGATCAAGAATATAAAATTAATGATAGTTATTTAGAAAAAGAAAAGTGTAAATTGGGAGTTATAGTAAATAAACATATAGATAAAAGAAAAGAAGATGATTCTAATAAAGATATTTTATTTGAAGAATTTTTTAAAATATTAAATGAGGATTTAAATGAATGGGGACATAGTGCGGAATATCTTGAATATAAATTTAAAGAAAAATTACATACCCATTACTTTCAATATAAAAGTGATAGAGAAGAAAGTGAAAAATGCAGTGAATGTAATGAAGAGTGCTATTTAAAAAATGAACTGGAAGCAATAAAAGAATTAAAACCAGAAGAATTTAAAAAGTTTTTGAATAATATTAGTATAGTTAAGCGTGAGAGTTGTTTTGATTTTCCATCTGAATCAGAAATAAAACAGACTATATTTAGATGTATGTGTGAAAATCATAAAATTGGAAGAATGGAAAAATACAGCATAGGAACTGAAAAAGAAAATAATGCTTATTGGGTAATTGCAAATCTAGATGATGAAGAAATTCCATTTATTAAAAAGTTGTTTAGAGAAGAAAATGATAATAAAAATATACTGAGAGATGCAGACATTCTTATAACAAAAGATATTAGCATAGCTGATATTAGAAAATATAATAAGTATTTTAGTATAGATAGAGATGACTTGCAAGAAGTTGTTGAAGATAATTTAAGTGGAAGATTTAATGAAATAGACAATTATACAAAGAATAGAGTTTCAGCTATAAAGCGATGGAAAGAAGTCAAGGGGGAATTAGAGTGATAAATGTATTAAAAGATATATTTAAGGACAATGAATATAAAGTTCAAGATGCATTTAATGATATAGATCAGGTTGGTTTTATTGGAAGTATAAACAAATTAGATAGAAAAGATTATTATTTAGTTATTGATGTAAATATAAGTACTATAGCAAATAATTTAATGGATGGAATTATTGATGAAATAATAAAGAGATATTGGAATATTGATTTATTAAAGAAGTATGGAGTTGGAAGTGATTATAAGAAAAATACTTCATTGATACTTTTGGTAAAGGTAGATTCAGTGAATGATGAATATGAGTTAAGCAATAAAATATATGATATTGAAGAATCACCATATTTTTTTAAGAGGTATGTAATATTATATACCGAAGAGCAAAAAAATCTAATAGAGAATATTGAAATTGAAGATTATTTAAATATTCTATCAAATAAGGATAAGTTTAGAAATTATAAAAAAAATAAAAATGGAGAAGAAAATGTTAAAATTGAACTTAAACCAAATGAATTAGTATATGATATTATTTCTAAGCTGTACATTAAAATTCCATTTTTGGTATATAATTTTAGTGATAATGACAAGTTACCTATCTTGGGAGAAAGAATAAATGAAATATTAAATGATGATCAACAAAATATAGTAAATGTTTTAGTAAATACAGATCTGGAAAATGATATTTATTATAAAAAGTTCAATGATATTTTGAGAAATCCTAAAGAACAAGAAATAAAAAGGGAATATGATAGTATTTTGCTAGAAATTTCAAATGAAAATTAATAGGGGATAAAGATTATGAAGTATTATATTAATAACATATATATGAAGAATTTTAAATGTATAAAAAATGAAGATGGAGTTTTAGTAAATTTTAATTTAGAAAAAGGATTAATAGCATTAAGTGGACCAAATGGATTTGGAAAAACTACAATATTTGATGCAATAGAATTATCATTTTGCGATAAAATAGAGAGAATTATTCCTATAAATAAAGGTAATAAAAAGGTTAGGGATAATTTATTAATATATAAAAATAGAGATAGTGCTATTATTGCTATAGAACTTATCAATGAAGAAAAAAATGATGTAATAACTATTATAAAAAGAATTAAAAAAAATGGGAAAAATAAAGAGGAAGATATAAAAGAAAGCATAAATAGCTTTTGGATTAACGAGAGTATAGATTTAAATAAAATTAATAATAATAATTATGGAAATAAAATAGAGGATTTGAAAGTTTTTTTACAAGAAAAACTAGGAATAAATAGCGAGTATTTTAATTATTTTTATTATATAAGTCAAGACAATAGTTCAAATTTTTTAAAAAAAAGTTTAGGAGAAAGAAAATCTATATTTGATATATTAATGAAAATTGAAGATGAAATCGATTTAAATAAAAAGATAAAAGATTTATTAGATAGTAAAAAAAATAATTCAATCAGTAAATTAATTGATTTAAAGAGAGAAGAAATTAAAAAAGATATTAAGTCATTGTTTAATGTAGAAAGTAAATATTCAGAATATCAATCTAATATAATTGTTTTTGAAGGAAATAATAATATAGAATGGGATAAAGAAGATTATAATATAAAAAATAGAGAGCCTTTAGTTGAATTAGAAAACTTAATTAATTTTATAAAAAACTACAATGTATTTATAGCAAGAAAAAATAATGAAAGAATAGAAAAGCTATTAAATGAAAATTTATTAATGGAGATTAGTAATGTTATAGTTTTATCTGATTATAATATTAATTTAGATTATGAAAATAATATAAAAAAAAGAATAGAAAAGTTAGATTCTGAAAAAAATAATTGTAAGATAATTAAAAAAATAAATGAATTTTCATTTGAAGATGATAAGATAATTAATGACTTAAAGTTTTTAAATGATAGTCTAAAACTTGAATTAGATCTTAATAGACTTATTTTAGATATAAAAGAAATAGTTTTAGATAATAAACAATTAGATAATAAAAAGGTTAAGATAAAAAAACTTAAAGATAGTATAGATAAATTAAATGAATTGTTTAAAGCTAGTACTGATGAAATAGAACAAAATATGTGTCCAGTATGTAAAACTAGATTTGTTAGTGCTGCACAATTACAAGACATAATAGAAAACAATATTAGTGAGTTACAGAAATTAATAGCATTAGATAATAAAGAAAAAGAAAAAAAAGTTAAAGAACAATTAATAAAATTTACGAAGTGCTGTCAAGAAAAATTATATATAACAGAGTTAGATAAGTGTATTTTTGATCTTGATAATGAATTAAAACTAATGCAAAAATATAAGAATAAACAAGTGTTAAAAGATTATATTGATTACTATGGTAGTATTAATGAATTGGAAAAAATAGTAATAGCAGTAAAAAGTGATAATACAAATGCTGTAACCAATTTAAAGAAGTCTTTGCAATCTAAGTTTATGAAAGAGACAAGGGAATATTCGCAGGAAGAATATTTAGTAGATACTCAAACACATGATAAATATTCTTTAATATTAAATAAAAAAAGTATATTTGATAATAATATAGATGAATTACTTTATAGAGTTAATAAGAAAAAAAGATATTTTGAAAGAGAGTTAAGCTTGATAGACTCTAAGGAAAAAGTTAACATTAATAATAAAATTAAGCAGTTGATAAAAATTAAAGAATTAAAAAATAGCTTAGAAAGTTTGGATAAAATATATAAGGATACAATTAAAACTTTCAAACAAGATGTTGTTAGTACAATAGAAGTACCTTTATATATATATACTGGCAAAATAATACAAACGTATCAAGGTGGTTTGGGAGTTTTTATTAAAGAGGATAAAAATACAGATAATTTAGTATTTACACCTAATTCTAATGAATCACAACATGATATTGTTAATACATTTAGTTCTGGTCAGTTATCAGCATTTACAATAGCATTTTTGCTTGTTATAAATCAATTATACTTAGCTAGAAATAAAGAGGTAGATATATTAAATACTATATTAATTGATGATCCGGTTCAAACTATGGATGATGTGAATATAGCATCTTTAATAGAAGTATTACGAAATCAATTTGATAAATATCAAATGATTGTATCTACACATGAAGATGAAAAAATAAATTATATGAGATATAAGTTCGAAAAATTTGGAATAAAAACTATTGAGTATAATGTTAAAAAACATTTTTTCAATAATTAATATTTAGAGAAGGTTATTACCTTCTCTTTTTTATATAAATTTTTAGGAGTGATAAGAAAATATGAAGTACAAATTAGTAGCTATAAGATTACTGATATTTAAAATTTTTCAACTTAGATTGAGATTTAAATTTAAACAAGAGAGTTAATGAGTGTGAAATTCAAATATATTATTTTTACTATAGAGAAGACATTTGTAAACTTAGAATATGTAGTATAAGACGATGTTAAACAAAAAAGAATAAGCGGAAAAATAACAGTTATATCTAAATCTTACAATCTTTACTCTGATATACAGAGAGTATATGATATATCAAAAGCTTAAGAATGGTAAGATTATAAGACTAGTAAAAGAAATAGTTATAGATAAAAAAACATTTGGAATGTTAAAGTTTTCAGTATTGAGGAAGGAAATATGTGTTCAAAATGATGATGAAGCAATATCAAATGAAGTTAAAGAACGTACTTAGGATTTAAAGAGTAGAGATCGATGAAGAATGGTACAAGATAGCACACCTGAATCAATACTAATAAAAGTGTTTGATTATAATTCTGAATTAGATATTATAAATTCAGTTGCAGATACAGTAGCTACATATAATTTTAATGGTATTGATGCAGATTGTATAAATACTATACGTAAAATTACTATTGGAGATTTAGTATTTGGACATGTTTTTTTATGAATGGACTTAATAAGTTATTCTACATGTGCTGTAATTACTGTAATAATAGATAAAATTTAAATCGAATTAAGTAAGTGATAGGGGGTGCACAAAAATGTGCCCCCCTTTAGATCTTTAGAATAATTACATCAATCCATGTTATATATGGTTTTGTTTACAGATATAATTATTTACTATATTTTCCATTTAAATTATAATCTATTATATATTAAAGCTAAAAGGGGGAAAACATGAATTATAGCAAATTATTTACAGTGAAAACCACTATGGCAAAGGAAGATTACCATAAGTTTTTATACATATCAACACTTTTAAAAAGTAAAATGATGATTATAGTTATGGTTTTATTTACTGCTATTATATCTGGTCTAATTTTTTATAGTGAAAATCAATTTGATTTAATAGGATTTATATATTATTGGATTATATTAATGATTGTAGCAATTTTAGCTACTATATTAAAAATCGAAATGAAATTTAGACGAATAATAAAAACTGATAAAACAGGGTCATTGGATTCAGAAGAAGTATTAGACTTTTACGAAGATTTTTTAATAGTAAAAAGTAAAGTATTTGAAGGAGAGATAAAAGTTAAATATGCTCAGTTTTATGAAGTATATGAGTCAAAGGATTATTTTATAACTTATTTAAATGCTAATAAGGCAACCTTAATAAGAAAAAAAGATATGGAAAGTGAAGTTATTGATAGTTTAAGGTCTTTATATATAAAAAATCTTACAAACAAATATAAAAGAGTAAATATATAAATTAATATGAAAAAATCCAATAGTTGACATATTGGATTTTTTAATTAGTAATATATTAAAATTGTGATTTAGAAAACAGAAGTAAATAACAAGGAATTTACGACTATAATTGTTACAATAATCGTAGATAGTATTTTACCAACTTTTGAGCCAAAGTCCTCATTAAATTTATAACCCAAAATTAATGATGGAATAAAAAATAATAGAGAATAAAATATTGTATAATGAGTTCCACTATTGCCATTAGACCATGCTTTTAGACCAATATAAGTTAAGATATTATCTCCTATACGGAGATTATTAAACGTAAAACTAAATAAACAACCAACAATAAATAATAATAAAGAAAGTGAACCTATTCCAATTTTCTTTTTTTTCATATTATTCCCTCCAAATATAAATATTTATATTTTACCAACCTAAAACACTTCTAAAGTCCCTTTAAAATTATGAGCTTTCTCTAATAATGGTCCTTTTGCTCCCATTACAAATGCTATATCACTACTTCTAATAGATAACAATTCCATCCCAATAGAAATATCAAGAGTTTCTAATATTTGATGCGTTAATTTTATAGTTCCATTTTCTGAAATATGCATCCAACAATATAATCTACCTTTATACTTAACAAATTGACCTTCTTGTAGTTTGTAATCACATAATTGCGGTGTATCTTCTAATATATTTCCTATTTTAGATGGATATAATAAACCTTTTCTAGTTACTACAAATCCTCCTGTTGTTTTACTTCCAGAAATTAAATATATTTTTCCCTCAGATGCAATATCGTACTCTGAAATTGCTTGTGTAGGTAGATTAACAGTTAAATCTTCTCTTAATAAAGATTTTCCAAATATAAATTTACCACCTCTATTCATTTGTGGCATTATATCACTTCCTTTTAACTAAATTTTGTATTACTAGCTCCTAATATATAACAATTGTGTACTTATTTTCATTATAGCATTCTTTGAAATCTGCAATGTTATCAAAAGAAGACGTAAACTCTTATATACCAAAGGAAACTTAAAAAGGGAATTATATGTCCACATAGTATACTAACTATATGGAGGTGTATGTATGAATTTCTTAATTAGAGGAATATCAGAGTTTATAATAGTTATACCCTTAGCCTTTATAATATTCTCGCCTTATTTTTTATACATAAGATATGTACTTAAAATAAAAAAAGAGTGGAACTCCGTAGAAATTTTATGTGAATTTTTATGGTTACTTATGTTATTGGCCATTTTGAACATAACAGGTATAATTGGAAGTATAGTGGATGGCAATTTTAGTGTTGATTCAATAGGAAATGGTAGATCATACGTTGATTTTAATATTTTATCAGATGACTTATCACTGGCTACAATATTAAATATTATACTGTTTATTCCATTTGGCTTTTTTACCATTATGGTATTTAAAAGATTTGCAGCTTGGGTTTTGGTGGGATTTTTCCTTTCAGTATCTATTGAAGCATTACAATTGTTTACTGGAAGATTTGTACAACTAGAAGATATATTAATGAATACCTTGGGAATGGTAATTGGATGTTTATTTGCTTTTTTAGTATTTAAACTGCAAGATAAAGGACACATTAAAATTGATTCTTAATGGTCAAGAAATTTAGGACAACCACATAAAAAATAAACTTAAGAAATTGGCTCTTGTCTTTGCTAGATGAAGGGCTTTTTATTTAATCAAAAGACTATAGTATGATATTATATATATGAAGTTATTTAAGTTTTTAGATAAAAATTCTAGGGGGGATTAACTATGAATACAGCAACATTTCTAGAAATATTAACAGTAGCAGAAAAACTAAAATGCAATACTAGACATTCATGGACATCCAGTGGACGCCATGAAAGTGTGGCAGAACATAGTTGGCGCATTGCATTAATGGCATTATTAATGCGTGACGAATTTCCACACATTGATATGGACAAGGTAATTCGTATGTGTTTGATTCATGATTTAGGAGAAGCCTTTACTGGTGATATTCCTGCTTTTGAGAAAAAAGAAGAAGATAGTAAAAAAGAGGATGAGGTATTCTTCAAGTGGATTGCAAGTTTTCCGAGTCCTTACCGTGAGGAATTCACAGAACTTCTAAAGGAAATGAATGAACGTAAGACTGATGAAGCTAAGATTTACAAAGCTTTAGATAATTTAGAGGCAGTTATTCAGCATAACGAGGCGGATATTAGTACTTGGATTCCATTAGAATATGATTTGCAGCTTACTTATGGTGCAGATAAGGTGGGATTTTCTCCTTACTTAAAAGAACTTAAGAAAGAAATAGACAAAATAACAACACAAAAAATAGCTCAAAAGAATGAATCTTAATTAGAATAATAACAGAACTATCTAACAAGCAAGGATGCTAATTTTGGTTATTAGTTCAAGTTATTGTGAAATGAAAAATGTGGAGAAATGATTATTATGACTAAAAGAGTAGTATACTTTATAATTACAATAGTAGTAATGTTAATGGGTTTATTATCGAGAAAATTTATGTTTATATTTCCAAGCAGCATTGCTCCATTTGTAGGAGACATGTTATGGGCTATGATGGTTTACTTTGGTTTTAGGTTCTTGTTTCCTAAGTTAGATCTGTTAAAAAACTTCAATATAGCACTTATTTTTTCTTTTACAATAGAAATAAGTCAGCTATATCAGGCAAACTGGATAAATGCCATACGCAAAACTACTATTGGAGCTTTAGTACTTGGACATGGTTTCTTATGGATGGACTTAATAAGCTATTTTATAGGGATTACAATTGCTGTAATAATAGATAAATCTTTAAATTATACTAAGTAGGTGAGAGGGGGTGCACAAAAATGTGCCCCCCATCACAGTACTAAAGTATATCTAAATCAAATGTACAGATAAATATGGTTTTTCGAACACAAACAAAATAGAGTAATATTTTTCAATATTACTCTATTTATTTAATTATACTATAATTTGTATTATTATTTTAATTTCATATGCAATATAGGGAATGGATTACCATGTTCGTCCAACGCAGATTTTTTAAAAACTTTAAAGCCCATATGTTCATAAAAGCCTAATGCTTGTGGATTTTGCTCATTAACATCTACATAATTTGCATTTAATACTTCTATTGCATATTCTAAAAGTTTTTTTCCAATTCCATTTCCTCTACTTTCATTACGTACAAATAACATTTCAATTTTAAAATCATGTATTCCCATAAAAGCTTGTATCACATCTTTTTTGTCTCTTACACATAAAAGTTTACTAACATATTTGACACCTTCTACAACTTGAGGCTTTATTGATATTATATCATCTTCACTTAAAAAGTTATGTGTTGCTCTTACTGATGATTCCCATGTATCTAGTATTTCTTCCATATCCTTATTATTAATAATATTTAAATTTTCGATTTTTATCATTTAACAATTCCTCCTAAGTAAGTATTTCACTTAATATTATATGTTAAATACGATTTGAAAAGTTTATTAAGAATATTTCTGTGCTAACTATAATCAATTAAATATATTTATTTGTTTTTATAGATATATAATATTCTCCTAATACTACTTTCAGATAGAAAATACTCTGTAGACAATTGTTTAATTGATGTTCCTTGTAAGTACTTACTATATATTTCAAAATTTCTTGTTTTCAGTTCAGTGTTTATTCCACTAACCTCACCCCAAGACTTTTTGTTGTTATCCTTCTTTGGAATGTATATATAATCACCATCAATGTATTTTTGAACTAAATCTAAAACATCTTTTGGTAATATATTTTGTGCTTTTTTATATTTCATAAGTATTTCTCCTATTTATTATTAGAGCAAATATTTAATCAAAAACTGCACAAAACATCTATTTTATCGCTCCTTACAAACTATGCTTTGATATTATTGCAGCTTTTGTTTGGAGCTAAATTAATTAATCTAATTTTACAAAACATGATGACACCTACCTTTTTATTTAATTACATTATTATATCATAAATTAAATTCTAAAACTAAATGCTCAGTAAAAGAGATATTTTCGTGAGAGCTTAAAATAATAAATAATCTATTAGACAAATTCCTATTTATATTTCCCATCATATAACAATTGCAAATTAATTATAATATGATTATATTACATAGATTAAGTTATGTAATTTTTGTAATCTGAAAAGATACAAATAATATTAATATATTTAAAACCTATTAGAATATATAGTTGGTATAACTTGATACGAGGTCAGAATTTGAGTTATTATAATATAAACAAAAGTTAATTAAATGAGAGCTATAAAAGGAGATATATATGGGGAAATCATGGAGTGGGTTAAAAAAAGAATTAGAAGAAGAGTTTTTGTGTGAAAGTTTGAGAGGTCGTGTTCATTATTTTTTGACACATTATCGTGACGCACATGATGACTATGGAAGATTTTGTGTTAGAGTTGATAAAAAAGAATATGCTAAAGCAAATCCATTTGCATACTATGTAAAGGGATATTACAAATTGGAATGTAGGACCAAGGTAGAGCTTGATGTGCCAGATAGAGAATGGACTGGTGATGGATATTTATATGAAGAAGAAAACAAAGTTATTGAAGATAAAATCATAGATATGTCAATAAATAATGGAGATTTTGATATTTGTGATGTTACTGAAGCAATTAGAGAGTATAAAGGATTACCTATTGAAAAAAGTATTGCATCTGAAAATCCAATAATTAGAATGTTTGCTATAATGGATAGACGTATAGGTAAAAGAACACTTAGAAAATTAGCAGATCAAGTAGACATACAGCCAGAGTGGCTACAGTTTTTTTATAAACTACGTTTAGATTCTGAAAAAAAATATTCTTCAGAGATTATATTTGAAGAAAATAGATAATTTAAATTAAACAGATTTATTTTACTTTATAGACCAATTAATATAATCATATTTATATCAAGGTGGTGAGAGCATTATTTATTTTGAATTTAATGATTTTTATATAAACTTAATTGAGAGTAAAGACTTAAATGATATTGTAAGAATATATAACTCAAATAAGCTTTTTTTAAAAAGTCACATAGGTAAAGAAAGTATAAGTACAAAATGGGTACGTGATGAATTAAATATAATGAAAAATGAAGGGTTTTACTCATGTAAAATTGTTCAAAAAAATTCAAATGAAATAGTAGGTATAATTGATTTTAAAGTAGATAAAGAAACATATTTATCATTGCTTATGATTAATAGTAATCTTAAAGGCCAAGGTATAGGAATAAAGGTATATGAATTATTTGAAATGTACATAAAGTCAAGCAATAGTACTAGCTTAAGAATTGATGTTGTTACAAATTATGATAAACGTGTTCTTGATTTTTGGAGAAAAAATGGTTTTGAAAGTATAGAAAATATAACCTTAAACTGGAATAAAAAATTATTACCTGCTGTTGTTATGAAAAAAAGTTTATAGCAAATTTATACTGTTGAAAAATATACTTCCAAGAACTTGGCATTATGATTCAAACAACAGATTGATTAAAAGTTATGCATATGTTATTATTATTGATAATTAAATAATACGATGCTTATTCTTATCCCCGGGTAAGAGTATTAAAAAGCACTGTGTCTTTTCCCACTAGGGCCTTTTTAATGAGGGATTAGGCTGGGTGCTTTTATGTTTTTATAGGGAGTTTAAGTAGAATGTAGATGGAGGTAAATTTATGAATTGGAAGATTAAAAAATTTAACGAACTTAATATAGAAGAAATATACAAAATTTTAGCATTAAGAAATGAAATATTTATTGTAGAACAAGAATGTCCCTATTTAGACTGTGATGATAAAGATTTAAATTCCTATCATTTATTTTTGAGAGAAAATGGAGAAATAGTTTCATACTTGAGAATTTTAGAAAAAGGAGTTTCTTACGATGAAATATCAATAGGAAGAGTAGCTGTTAAGAAAAGTTATCGTGGAAAAGGAATTTCAAGAAAAATGATGCAAAAGGCTATTGAATTTATAGAAAATAATTTGTCTGAAAATACTATAAAAATTCAGGCACAAGCATATTTACTTGATTTTTATAGCAGTCTTGGGTTTAAAGCTGTTTCAGAGGAATATTTAGAAGATAATATTCCGCATATAGATATGATATATAAAAAATAAATATAAAATTTCTTAGGAAATTTAAATTAAAGTTGATATATATGATGAAAATAATGTAGAATTTTAAGTAGGATTAAAAGAAATGGCATTAAATAAAAAATTATTAACTTTATTTAAAAAAGGGGAAGTTATTATGAAGTTTTTTACAAAAGAATATCAAAGGGATATGGGAAGAACTGACATATATATGCTAATGAGAGCTACAAAAAAAGCAGAAAAATTTGATGAAAAATACTACCAAGATTTATACAAAAAAGAATTGAAAAACTTCTTACAAGAGAAAAAAGAAATGTGCGAAATGACAGAAGAAGATGAATTTGATGAAACAGATTGGGATGAAATATCTGTTTTGGATGAAGAAGGTAATATGGTAAGTGTTAGTGAATTTATGTCACAAGAGGAAGTAGAAAAACTTAGAAATAGCATACTAGAAGAAGAAAGAGAAGCAGCAGAAAACTTTGAAATAGAAGAATATGATGAGGTAAAATTGACAAGTGTATTTGCCGAAAGTCATAAGTATGAAATAGAATTTTTGAAAAACAATTTGCCAAAAGATATTTTAGATGATGTGGCAGATATAAGAGTCTTGGCTCTTAATAAGTCATCAAAAAATATTAAAAAGAGAATAGAAAAATATTGCAAAGAAAATGAAAAAACAACAGAAAAAGTAATGAAGGATTACTTTAATTACTTTAAAAAGGTAGAAAAGCAAATTCCACAGAAAATCCTAGACAATTATGATTTTCATGACTGTGAGATTTTAAGTGTGAAAAAAGTTGGAGATGATATTGTCTTTGATCTTGATAATAGTGGAGGTTTTACAGATATAAATAAAATAATTTATAGAAATGGCCAGATTATAGAAAATAATTTGGAGGAAAATTCATACTGGATCTACGATGAAATATATAAGATAGATGATTTATATGAGTTTCACATAGGGATAAGCAGCAACAACGAGTATGAGTACGATTATATAACTTTGAGAGCAAGTGATGTGGATTTTGAGTAAATTATTGTAAAAACCAACATTTTAAGATACAAATATTTGGTGAGAATATATTGCTAATATAAATTTGTGAGGTGGAAAAGATGGCTTCAAGTAGAGAGTATTTGGATTTTATTTTAGAACAATTATCTGATTTAGAAGAAATTTCATATAGAGCTATGATGGGAGAATTTATTATTTATTACCGTGGTAAAATTGTAGGTGGTATTTATGACGATAGATTACTTGTAAAACCTATTGATTCAGCAAAATCACTTATGCCCACAGCTTCTTATGAAGTACCTTATGAAGGTGCAAAGAAAATGCTACTTGTTAATGATGTGGATAGCAAAAACTTTTTGACAAGGTTGTTTGATTCTATGTATGATGAATTACCAGCACGAAAAAAATAGTTGTTTTAATGTACATGTGCAATGTTGTTGTAGGTTCAGCTATAATAATTTTAATTAAATTATAAACTAAAAAGATATAGAATTAGTATAATACTAGGCCCTATATCTTTTTTACTTGATTTTCAATAAAATATATTGTAATATTAGCTATAAAATAAAATATAGAAAATCAAGGAAAGTATTGATAACAAGCTAATAGCCTATTAGAAAAAGGAGATTTTTAATGAAAATAGAAAAAAATATATTTATAAAAGTAGGACTTTCAGTAATAGCTCTATTTCTTATGATTTATTACTGGAAAAATATTTCGGCAGGAGTAAGAACGTTTATAGCAGTAGCCAACCCTCTAATAGTTGGGTGCATGATTGCTTATATTTTAAATATTATCATGAAGTTTTACGAGAAAGTATTATTTGAAAAATTTAAAAATGAAAGATTGATTAAGTTTAAAAGAACAATATCAATACTTTTATCAATTGGTAGCGTTGTGATTATATTTATATTAGTAGCAAGGTTAATAATACCTGAGTTAAAATCATCTATTGAAGTGCTTGTTTCTAGTATTCCGCCTTTTATAGATCACATGGTTAATTTATTAAATTCCAATCCTAACATACAAAACTTGTTGCCTAAAGATATAGCCAATTTTAATATGGATATGATAAACTGGAAAGAAATAATTGATAATGGTTTTAAGTGGTTTACTTCTGGAGCAGGAACTGTTATAGAATATGTGACTGGTGTCTTCTCAGTAGTATTTAATTTTGTAGTAGGTTCAATATTTGCCATCTATATATTAGGTGGAAAAGAAAAACTAAGTAATCAATTTACTAGACTAATAAACACATACACAAGTCCTAAAATAAGTGAAAGAACATTTTATGTGCTAAGAATAATTGACAAGAGTTTCCATAACTTTATAGTTGGACAATGTACAGAAGCTATAATACTTGGAACACTTTGTACAGTAGGAATGTTTATTTTAAAATTCCCATATGCACTTATGGTAGGAGTGCTTATGGGATGTAGTGCATTGATTCCTATAGCTGGAGCTTATATTGGTGCAATTGTTGGATTTATTATGATTTTTACAGTGTCACCAACTCAGGCAATGTTATTTTTAGTGTTTATAGTTGTGTTACAACAATTAGAAAATCAATTTATTTATCCAAAAGTGGTAGGTTCTTCTATTGGACTTCCTGGTATTTGGGTATTTGCAGCAGTTATGGTAGGTGGAGGATTGTTTGGAATTCAAGGAGTTTTATTTGGAATTCCTACAGTATCAGTTGTTTATCAATTGTTGAAAAAAGATTTGAACAAAAGAGAAGGAAGTAATACTTCTTTTGAATCAGAACAATTATCTATATAAAATACAATTAAAAGAGTATTTTACTATAATATATAAAAACAAAAGGGTTGCTTTTCGAAGCAACTTTTTTATTGTCTAAAGGACAATCTGTAAACTAAGAAGTAGGAGCACATCAATCAGCTTCTACTTCCTACAATTAATAAAGGGGGGTGAGGTATTAGGAATAAATATGAAGGGGATATTTACCAAAATGATAAAGAAAGTAAAGTAGTGCCTTGTGACGCAAATTTTACAAGATGCTTTAATGATTTGAATAACGGGAGTGTTTGGAATAAACCATTCAGATTGTAGCGTCAATGCTGGAGCAAATATGCTTATAATTGGGAGTTTAATTACTTTTGTTATAGGAACAGTAGTAAATATTTTACACATAACAGATATAATCAGCCCTATAGTATATTAAATTTTATCTGTTTCAAGTGGTAGCATAATACTTGTACTTGAATTCTTATCATTAAACAATAAGGTGAAAAATTTACCGATATAAGAATGTGCTCTTTACTATTTTTTAAAATAAGTAGTAAACTTTTGATGAACAATTTTAATATATTACGAACTAGAAGGGTAGTAGATATGGATATGCTTCTACTTTTTCTATAGTGGTGGAGAATAGATATAATTATATAGATATAATAGATAAGATAATGGAAGAGAGGGGTTCGATACGGTTCGTCTCCACCGTTGAAATCCACGAAAAGTACATTGATAATTTTATCAATGTACTTTTTATTATATAGCTTTAAGAAATTTATAGATAATTATATAATTAAGGTAAAATATGTTAAAATAAAGTGAACGTAGAAATTATAAGGGGGGGAAACTATGAAGCTTAAAGATGAACTTAAGACACTTAAAGTATTTACTGATCCAATAAGCGATAATCTAATAAAAGATAGGGTTTATGATACACTTATATGGAATATAAAGAAAGCTACATATTATAAACGTTTTTTTTATTCTTTTAGTATTATATCACTTATTTTAAATGCTACTATACCTATAATCAATCAATTGAATAATTATAGTATATGGGTAACTATCATATCTAGTATAGGATTTGTAATAACTAGTATATTAACATTAATTAATTTTAAGGATGTATGGTATAGGTATAGAGTAACATCAGAAATAATAAAATCAGAATGTATGAAATTAAACTGCAAAATAGGTGAATATGAAAATGATGATAGAGAGAAGATGTTTTTAAATAAATTTGAGCACATATTATCTGATGAAAGAAATCTATGGATAAATAGTAGATTTAATAATCAAGATAAAGAAAACCTAGAAGAGGTAAGAGATGGTGAGTAATGAATATGATAAAATCAAAACTGCAATAAGTAATATTAAAATTGATGAATACTTAATCAAAGATGTGATATTCTTATTATCAAATTATATAACAAAAAGTAATGATAATTATTTATATAATAGTACATATTTAACAAGTTATACAGATGAGTTTATACAATTCTTAAATATGTTCTTAAAAAAACAACAAATAGTAGAGAACATTAAATCATACATGAATAAAGAAGTTAAGCATAATGATTTACATGTGAAAATTGATTTAACTTGGGAGATTATTAACCGTGAAACTATCATTACTAATATAAGTAGTAATAGAATTGTGGATGATAGATTATATGTAGAAATAATTAGAAAAGATGTAAGTGTGATAGGATTTTACTATATCAAAGATACAATAGAAGGTGAACTTAAGCGTAGTATAGAAGATTTTATTAAAAAGTATTGTTTAGAAGGGGACGGTTATGAAAGAGAGTATGCTTTATCGCAGGTTGATTAGTGATGAAAATATATATAGAGCTATATACTCTTTAGAATCATATATATTTGAAAAAAACCTTTTATCAAAAGAAGATTTAAAATGCTTTTATAGGCTGAAAGATAAATTTAATATAAGTGAAATAGAAATAGTGATAAATGAAGTAAGAGATGTTATAAGTGAAATTATATTAGGTGATGATCTATTTAATATAGAAGTATATCTAAGATTTAAGTCAAAGAGTGAAAATGATGATATAAACTTTAGGCCAATACACACAAGTACATTAATTAATCAAATAGCAATGGTGTCGATGCTTAATTTAATTGTGTATGACTATATTACTGAGGATGGCACAAAATTATCTAACATATCAAGGTTAATACCTAATAATTTTTATGGAAATATACCATCTTCTAATCCAGAATATTTATTTTGTAAATGGCAAGACATGTTTAAAAAATACTCATCAGATATAAATGAAACATATTCGGAATATTATAATAATCAAAAATATAAATATGAAGTATCTTTAGACCTGCAAAATTTTTTTCCATCTATTAATCCACTGGTAATATATAAATATATAATTTCTAAGCTTCCAATGTATATATATGCAAAAGACCTAGAGTTAATTAAAGTATTAATTTTTAAGTTATTATATTTTAATGTAAGCAATGTGAATGGAATAAGACAGCATTACTATAACAATGTAGAATGTAATGATAATTATTCTGTAGGATTGCCACAAGGATTACCTCATTCATATTTTTTTGGGAATATATGTATGATAAATATATCTAATATATTTAATGAAGAATTTGAGGGTAAATCGTATTATTATGTTGATGATTCTGTTATATTTACTAATGATTTAGATAAATGTGATTTAGATAATAATTTTAGGGAAAAATTAAAAACAATTAATAAAAAGATAGAAGATATAACACTTATAGAATCAAATGAATTAGATAGCTTAGCATTTATTAGTGAAAAATTAATTAAAGAGATAAAAGAATTTCAAAAAAAATGCAATTATAGTATTAAGATACATACTGAAAAAAAGAGTCAATATACTGAAATAAAAAAAGAAAATAACGGAGAAAGATACCTTAACATATTAAATAGAGAGGCATCAATGGGATCTACTCATATTAAATCTATTCTAGATGATAAAGACCAAAATATATTGATTAGCAGATTAACTGCATTTAATGAAATTATTGAAAATGAATTAAATATAATTAGTAATGATTCAAATAAAGAAAGTTATAAGAAAAAACTAGTTAGATTCAGAAAATATTTCAAATTTAGATTACAATTATTGGATTTTAAAAGCAAAAACAATCAAGACGAATTAGTTCAAATGTTAATTAGTGAATTAGATTTTAGTAAAGGAGAACTTATTAGTGATAATAAAGATTTTAATGAATTTACAAAATACTATGAGGAAGATATATTTATGTCTAGTTTTAGTTTTATTATTGATAATATAAGAGATAAATCTAAATTAGAACAATTATGCAAGTATATAAAAGAGTTTGAGTCTTATTTGTTAAATTGTGATAATAATATTCAACTATATTTCTATAAAAATATAAGTACTATTATAGAATTTAATGAAGATAATTATGATAAATATGTAGAAAATAAATATGCTAGCCTTAAATATTACTCATATAAAAATCTACCTAGTTTTAAAAATACTTCCGAAATTGAAAAAAATAAATGGATAAATAAAGAAATATTAAAACCAGAATATAATGTAGAGAATGAGTTAAAAGAATTATGTGAGTTAATATTTAAAAGGGAGAAAATTTATAAATATTTTGAATTAGTAGATAAGATGAGCCAGAGCATTAAAAGAATGTTACTAAATTGTATATTTTCAAACTTATTTAGTGTTGAAATAAGTGATAGAAAAATTATTCAAAAATTAAATAATAAGATTATAAATGTGATTGAATTTAGGATATTAATGATTTTAAGAAATAAAAATTTTAATCAAAATAAATTTAATTTATTACTTAAAAATAATGATTTAGACGAAATTAGAAAGTTAGATTTCTCAATATATGAAGTAATAGATTACTTTTTTAAATATATAAAAGACCCAACATTAATAGATAAACTAATTATAATGCATCAATTTACATCTGACTATTGGAAAAATGGATCAAAATATTTATATTTTTATACTCAACATAACCAAGAGCATTCAACTAATTTGATTAGTAATTGTATCAGAATTATTAACTCAATAGGATATTTTCAAATCTCTGCAAAGGACTACTTTTTGATATTTTGTAGTTGTTATTTACATGATATGTCTATGGTATTATATCCAGATAAAAACAAAATATTATATGAAGAAGATATAGAGTCTAATGTAATTATGAGCTCATTAAGAGAAGATATAATAAATTGTGATAATATATTAGATATAAAGAATTTAAAATCTATATTATTAAATGTGAATGAAAATTTAGAAAGTTTTTATGAGGCAAAGATCAGATTTAATCATGGAAAAATAAGTTCAGCGTTTATAAGAAATAATGAAGAATTAAAATTCCTAGAATCTAGTGATAGAGAGGTTATAGCAGAAATATCAGAGTCCCACACATACGATGCCAAAGATGTTTATAAGATAAAATCTAATGCTAAGAATTCTTTGATTAGTAAGAAGTTTGATAAAATTATACTTAGACTTTCAGATATACTTGATATTGGAGAAGAAAGAGTATCCAATATATTTTTTAGAAATAATTTAAAAAATATGAGTAAGGAATCTAGATTTCAATGGCTATCACATTATTTGATATCAGGATATTTTATAAATACTGAATACAAGATAGAAAAAAATAAATCTCAAAATAAAAGCCTTGATTCTTATTTAAAAAATAGGAGCATTTCTGAAACCATAATAATAAATATTAATGTTAACTATAACCAACTTACTAAAGTCGAAAAGCCATGTGAGTGTAAAAAATCAAGAATAGGTAATGTTAGTAAAGATCACATAGAAATTAAAATTGGAAATGAATTCTGTGCCATAAAGGAAGAATGTAATTTCATGTGTAAGTGGATGCATGTTAAAAATGGATATATGTTTGAGGAGTTTTATGCATTGCAAGAATATTTGTTTAATAATACAGATAATTACTTTAAAAGTAATATAGTAGTTAGAGTGCACATGAAAAATAATCTTATAGAGAGCGAACATATAGATATAATAAATGAACATATATGTAAGTAATGCTTGCCTTATATAAATTGATAGAAACAAGTACTTTGTCCTTGCATGAACCCGAGGGGTAAAACTAGTGCAGAAAAGTGTAAAACTAAATCGTGGGTATGAGTCTTGTGAATCATTTCCACCATTCAAAACCACGAAAACGAGGATATGGAACTACTAAGTTTAGTTTTTGTTAAAAGTGTACAAGCCTGATAAAGTGATATAAAACTAGTTTAGGTTATATTAATATAAAGATCTTATTAGTGGATCTACAAACATTTACCAATACAATATTCCTAATTTATTTATATTAATATATTTACCCATATTATTTTGTTGATTTAATATTGACTTATATATATTTGGTGTTACAATTTAATTGCTATAAAGCAATATGGTATTAGTTGATTCTTTTAATGCATTTCTTAACTTATAAAGATATATAAATTGAAAGTTACATTTAAGAAAAAACTATATGATTTGGCACAAGACAATAAAAATAAAAAAAAAGAGGGAATATAAGATGAATATAGTAGAAAGAATTGAAAACTTACGTAAAGTTATGCAAGAAAAAAACATCGATGCTTACATAGTTCCTACTGCTGATTTTCACCAAAGTGAATATGTGGGAGAGTATTTTAAATCTAGAAAATTCATCACTGGATTTTCAGGATCTGCAGGGACTGCAATTATAACAAAGACTGAGGGTCGCCTTTGGGTAGATGGAAGATATTTCATACAAGCAGCTAAGCAACTTGAAGGAACTACAGTTGAGTTAATGAGAATGGGTGAACCAGAAGTTCCAACTATAGAACAATATTTAAAAGAAACATTAAAATCTGGAGAAACACTAGGTTTTGATGGTCGTGTAGTATCAGTAGGAGAAGGTCAAGAATATGAAAAAATCGCAAAAGCAAATAATGCAAAAGTTGATTATAATGAAGACCTTATAAGTGAAATTTGGAATGATAGACCAATGCTTTCAAAAGAACCAGCATTTGCATTGGACGTTAAATATACAGGTGAATCAACAGCAGACAAATTAAAAAGAATTAGAGAAGAAATGGATAAAGCAGGGGCATCTATTCATGTTCTTACAACTTTAGATGATATATGTTGGACATTAAATATTAGAGGAAATGATATTGAGTTCTTCCCACTAGTTCTTGCATATGCAATAATCACTAAAGATACTGTTGAGTTATACATTGATGAGAGCAAACTAGATGATGAGATGAAAGCAAATCTTGCTAAAGACTCTGTTGTACTTCATCCATACAATGATGTATATGAAGCTGCAAGAAAAATTGGAGAAAATGAAGTTGTACTTCTTGATCCATCAAAAGTAAACTATGCTCTTTATAACAATATTCCATCAAATGTATTAAAAGTAGAACAAAGAAATCCAGAGATTTTATTTAAAGCTATAAAAAATCCAGTGGAGATTGAAAATATCAAAAAAGCACAAATTAAAGACAGTGTTGCCCATGTAAGATTTATGAAATGGTTAAAAGAAAATGTGGCAAAAACTAAAATTACTGAAATTAGTGCATCTGAAAAATTAGACCAACTTCGTGGTGAAATGGGTGATTTTATACGCCCAAGTTTTGAACCAATATCTTCTTTTGGAGAGCATGGAGCAATAGTTCATTATGTATCAAGCCCAGAAACTGATGTTGAATTTAAAGAAGGAAGCTTATATCTATCAGATACAGGTGCAGGTTTTTATGAAGGGTCTACTGATATAACAAGAACTTTCGCTCTTGGGGAAATTACACAAGAAATGAAAGACAACTTTACACTAGTTGCAATCAGTAATATGCAACTAGGAAGTGCTAAATTCTTAGAAGGATGCACAGGTATGACACTTGATATGCTTGCAAGAAAACCATTCTGGGATAGAGATATGAACTTCAACCATGGTACAGGTCATGGTGTGGGTTATCTTTTAAATATTCATGAGGGTCCAACAGGATTCCGTTGGCAATACCGTAAAGGAGAAATAGAACCATTCCATGAAGGTATGATCATAACAAATGAACCTGGTATCTATATTGAAGGTTCTCATGGTATACGTTTAGAAAATGAATTACTTTGTAAAAAAGGTAATAAAAATGCATACGGACAATTTATGCATTTTGAAACAATAACATTTATTCCAATGGATTTAGACGCAATTAATCCAGATATAATGACAGCTGAAGACAAGAAACTATTAAACAATTATCACCAAGAAGTATTTGAAAAAATATCACCATTCTTAAATGAAGAAGAAACTGAGTGGTTAAGAAAATATACAAGAGCAATCTAATTAATAAATACACTTTTCAGTGATCCATCGCTGGAAAGTGTATTTTTACTTTACTCAAGTCTAATGCAAAATATTAAGCATTTGTATTTATATAAATTCATTAGATGTTAAGTCTAATTGACAAAATTCCAAACTCAATTGGTAGAAAATAATTTATCCTTAAAGTATACTATACCTACAAGTTAACTTTGAAGAAATGAAAGGATGTAATTATTATGTTATTAGGAGATAAAATATTAAGTTTGCGCAAAAAGGCAGGCTTATCTCAAGAAGAAGTTGCTAATAGATTAGATGTATCTAGACAAACTGTAAGTAAGTGGGAAGCAAATCAAACAGTTCCTGAGTTAAAAAATATTAAATTACTAAGTCAGCTATATAATGTAAGTTATGATTATCTTATAAGTAAGAGCAATCCAAGTGGTGATATTACGAGTATAGAAATGATAGTTGATGAAATTGATTGGACTAGTGCATGGAGTAAAAAATATCCTATTTTAGCTTCATATCAAGGAATGCAAAATATAAATACTTATTGTGAAAAAATATCAAAATTATACGATGAGTTCAAAAATGAATTTAATTTTAACGACCAAGATACGGTATTAGTTTTAAAAGATATTCTTTATAAAAAATATAAAATAGAAAAAAATAAGTAAATTAAAAATTATTTGTAGAAATTTTAATAAAATGCCAATTAAAAGAGCATCAAGATAAGATGCTCTTTTTTATTTTATAGATTTACATATTTTTATTGCTCAGATTAAATAACACCAAATCTCAAAAACAATACCTTGATACCACAATAGAGTTCTATACATATAAATCAAATAATAATTTATATATGAGGGGGTGTAAAATGAGTGATAAAAAATTAGAAGAAAATCTTGGTGGAGTATTAAGATTTATAATAAAAAATTTTGGAAAAAATTCATTGTTAGACTCTACTCATTTAAGTGTGATGATAAATGAATTAAGACCAAATTTATCTAAAGAATCTGCATGGCTAAAAGAAGCTTTGGACCTGGGCATAGGAGAGATCCTTTTAGACAAGAAAAACACCAATGACTTAAATAGAAAAATAGCCCTATGTAAAGCAAGACTTATAATGGCAGAGAAGCATATTCCAAAAAAAAGAATAAATTTTATATTGGAAAATTTGAAATATGGTTTAAAATGGCCACAATATATTAAAATAAAAGATAAAAAAATAGAGAAGTGTCTACTAAAAGGTAATTTAGAACAGGAAGAAATATTTGAGGAACTTTATGATACTAACCAAAACAGTCAAATCGAAAATAACTTTTCACACAATGAAAATAATATAAATTCTCAGGATTACGAAATAGATTTACTAAAAGACTCCCAAGAAAATGACCCTAGTTTAAGCTCTACAAACAAAAAACATAATTACATAATTCCTTTACTTATAGTAGTTTTTATAGGAATTATAGGTACAGCGATTTTTATAGGTTTAAACACAAGTCAGGTAAATGTAACAGAAGTCATATTTGATATAGATTACAAAAAAGATGAGTATGTATATGTTTTTAAAAAAGGGGATTTTATAATAATGAATTTGGCTCTTGATAGTGATAAAGAGGAAAAGATAGATGAAAATAATCTTTCTTATGTTGTAGACGACACCTCCATTTGCAAAGTAAGTGATGAATTTGATAAATGTAGAATAACAGGTATAGGTGTTGGAACTACTACTATTCATGTATACTATGGTAACCAGGTGATAAAAAATATTCAGATATCCTTTGAAAATTAGGCAAATCAATCACATCAGATCTTAATTATATTTACAAAATCATAAATACAAGGTATATAACGGGAAAACATATGATAATTTCCACAGAAAAAATATAATAGAAATACTTTTGTGAAAACCACAGACTAAAAAATTATTTAGGCTAAAATAAAAATAACTTGAGATAGTAAGCCATTGATATAAAGTCAGTGGCTTTTCTGCTACAATTATTAGATAAATATGAATTTAATACATGAGATTTATTTAAACAATACTTAAAATTATGGTCAATAAAAGGGGGACTTTATGAATAAAGGCAATCATAGATTTAATTTTAACTGTTCTAAAAATACTTTGATTACTGAACTGGATAAACTAAAAGTTATAAATGCAGACAATTCTACTGATACAAATTTATTATGTAGGAGAATTAATAACAAAATAAAATTTATGCTATATACAAATAATACTCCTGGAACCTATGCTACTCATAAAGGAGTTTTAGATACATATAATTTTGAAGGGGAGATATTTGAAAAGGAGTCTACATTCTATATTTCAGGAAGTTTTAAAAGTGGCTCAGGCACAAAATTTTTTATTGTTTTCGGATTTATTTTCTCTCTTATGTTTCCCATGATGGGTATTTTTGATGGATTTGTAGTGAGAGAGCTTTTATTTGTTCCTGCAATTTTCCTTGGTGGTATGATTATTTTTAAAAAGAATACTGAGAATAGATTGTTAAAGAAGATTAGAGAATTTGAAGAAAAAGTTAATTTACATATTTAAAGAAAAACTAGGTTTAACCTAGTTTTTTATACAATTTGGACTATTACTTTCATTTAGGAATGTATCCTTTGGAAAGAATTTGAATGAACAATTTTAATATAATGGGAAATTAAAGGTGATTTTTATATAATATAGATAAAATAGAAATTTATAGAAAGGATGAATAGATATTATAATTAGACTAGGAGTAGAAAAGGATATTGATAAATTAGAAGAATTGTATAATGAATTAAATGATTACTTACAAGCTCATGTAAATTATCCAGGTTGGAAAAAGGGAGTATATCCAATTAGAGATGATGCAGTTGCTGGAATTAAAGATAGTAGTTTATATGTTGCAAGTATAAGTGGAAAAATTGTAGGTTCAATAATATTAAGTCATAAGCCAGAGCATGCTTATTTAATGGCAAATTGGCAAAAAGAGTTGAAATATTCAGATGTATTTGTAATTTATACATTTGCTATACATCCAGACTATTGGGGTCAAGGAGTGGGAAAAGAACTCCTAAAATTTGCAGAGAAACAGGCAAATAAGAAGAATATTAAGGGACTTCGTTTAGATGTTTATGAGAAAAACTTACCAGCAATCAAGCTTTATGAAAAGTTCGGTTTTAAATATGTTGATACTGTTGATTTAGGATTAGAGAATTATGGATTGAAGTGGTTTAGGCTATATGAAAAATTACTCTAAAAATAATGATAGATTAATTAAATAAAATTTGTGAGACTTGTGTTTAACTAGGTAGGGGAGATTTTGATGAAAATTGTAATGAAAAATGGGCAAAGTCATGTAAATAAATAGGAATTTGGATTGGAGGTTAAAGTATGAATTTGTGGATATTATTAATAGAAACTGTAATTATAACAGTGATTTTCAATTTAGTTATATTTATTCCTTTATGTAAAAATCCGGTTTGGTGGATTCATGATTATCCAAAAGATATTCAAGAAGAATATTTTAAAACTCATGAAAGAATACCAGCAGAACCATTAAGTAAAACAGCTATAATTAAGAAGGGAATATTTATTTTCATTGGTGTTATAGTACTTGTTGGACTAATGAGTTTAGCACAGGCAAAAACTTTTCTAGATGGATTTTTAGGAAGCTTTTTTATTTGGTTTATAATTAATGTTTGGGATTGTTTCTTTATGGATTGGATTTTATTTGCTAATATTAAGGTAATAAGATTACCTGGTACTGAACATATGGATAAAGAATATCATCAAAAAAAGTATCATTTTGTTCATGGGTTAATAGGAATATTAGTAGGTATATTCCCATGCCTATTTGTAGGAGTAAGCATTTTATTAATTAACTTATAAATTCAATTTGTAGGGTAATTATTTATACAATAGGAGGTTATATGGAGAATTCTATAAAGCTTAGAGTGTTTATGGATGAAGATATAGGGTTGTTTAAAAAGTGGTTGTATAATACTCATGTTGCAAGGTGGTATCATGAACCTTTGGATTGGATATATGAGGTTGAAAAGAGAAATAGCGAGTTTATTTGGTTACACCATTATATTGTGGAACATGAAGATAAACCCATAGGTTTTTGCCAGTTTTATGAGTATTATAATAGTGGTGAAACTTGGCATGGAGATATAGATGTGGATGGAACATATAGTATAGACTATATGATTGGAGAACCGAATTACTTGAGCAAAGGTTTGGGTAAACAGATAATTAGGGATTTATTTTTAAAAATAAGCAATCATACTAATGCAAAGCGAGTTATTGTTCAACCAGAAAAGGAAAATAAATCTTCTTGTGGTGTATTGCTATCCTGTGGATTTGAATTTGATAATCACAATGAAATATACATAAAGGTATTATAGGTATAAATAATACAAATTTATTATGTAGGATTTAAAATTATAGAAAAATAAATTTTTTATGGAATGATAAATTCTAATTTACAGAACAAACGTAAAAATAGAAACTTTAGGGAGGGAATAATTATGGAACCAAGAAAATTACTGGATGCACTTTTGATTGCCGAAAGACTAAAAGATGAGACTCGTCATTGCTATACGTCTAAAGGTAGACACGAAAGTGTAGCCGAACATAGCTGGATGATGACTTTAATGGCTTACTTTATGAAGGATGAATTTCCAGAAGTAAACATGGATAAAGTTATCAGAATGTGTATTATCCATGACTTGGGAGAGGCGTTTACAGGGGATATTCCTACTTTTGAAAAGGTACGAGCTGATGAAAAGACAGAAAAAAATCTTCTGTATAGCTGGGTAAATTCTCTTCCTGCTAAATACGCAAAAGAAATGATTTCACTTTATGAAGAAATGGCAGAACGCAAAACTGTAGAAGCCCAAATTTACAAAGCTATTGATGGACTTGAAGCTTTAATTCAGCATAATGTTTCTGATTTATCCACTTGGATTCCGAGAGAATATGAATTGAATAAAACTTATGCGGATGACAAAGTTGCCTTTTCAGAATATCTTACAACATTAAGACAAGCAGTTCGTGAAGATACTTTTAAGAAGTTAGGAGAGATATGATAAATTTTAATTTGTCGGCTAAAGTTATAAAAAATTTAAGTTGTTATTAAACATACATTAAAAAGATATAGAATTAGTATAATACTAAATCCTATATCTTTTTTACTATTCATACTATTTTATTTTGACATATCTTTTTTATTACTTATTAGTTTAAATACAAAAAACACTCCACAGATTACAGACGATAATAAAAGAATTCCCTTTTTCATGACTATCTCTCCTTATAAGCTTTATTTACTTAATTTTATATGAAAAATGTTATAAGAAAAAGACTGTTTTTTATCGGAATTTTTAGATATAATGATAATGATGGGGTTTTATGTCGACCATTTAGACCTATGCTAAATAAAAACGTTTTTTGATTATATAGTTAAAGAAGTATATCTAAAAAATTAACAAAGCTAGCCTATGAGGCTAGCTTTTATTTTACCCAAACCTATTAATAATGCGAAATGAAAATGTTTTTGATACCATATAAATAAACAAGAAAATTTATGATTATAAAATATACTAAAATTTGATATACAAATATAGATTTAATCATAGGAAAAGAGGAATCACATATGAACAAACTAAAACAAATACTCGTATCACTAATAACAAATCCAATACTGCTTATAGCATATGGTTTTTTCTTTTATAAACTAGCTGAAATTTGCAAATATGGAAGACACAATTACAATCTTCAAATATTAATACTATTAACTGTATTTTTTATACTTGTTATTATAATTACATCTACTAAAATTATAAAAAATAAAAAGGGCAATCTAAGTAAACTAGCAACATCAAAACCTTGGAAATACACATCTATAGCATTAATAATTGCAATTACATCCTTCTATGGATACAACATATACAAAAGCTCAGTAAATTTTGGTGGAAAACTTTCATGGCTTATACTTAGAGCAAAAACAGAAAGAAGTGTTGAATTTGAACACAATAATTTTTACAAATATGGTGTGGAAGGAATTTTTAATGATATAAATGAAAAATATCCTCTGCCAAAGAAATTATACATAAGCAATGAGTTTCAGCTACAGTTTAACTCTGATGGAAAAATTACGGATTTATACGCTTTTGTTTATGGTAAAAACAAAGATGGACAAGAGAAGAGTTACCTGATAACTTATGACAACAAATCAAATAAAATGACTATAAGACTTGATGGAGTGGTAAATGGTGACTACGCTGAAGACAAATTGTTGGATCCTTTAGTAGAAACAGTAAGAGCAATTAATATAAAAAAATCCTACTTGAAAAATAATGAAAAAGAATATGGACTACTTTATAGTGGTAAAAGAAGCTGGGGATATGACACAACAGGGCTTATAAATATTTATGAAGATGGTCATGAACTTAATCTAGAAGATATATACAACATGTATTTAGAAGAATTTAGTGGAGAAATAACTGGGTATAGCGTATCTTTATACATTCCAAATAAGAAAGAAGAGATAACGCCTTTTAGATATAATTTAATAAATGACACTGACTGGAGTAAAAGTCAAAACATTCTTCCTGTAGAGAATCCTAATAAGGAAGAAGAAAAACCTGATGAATTCAATGATCCTAATAAATCAAGTAAAGAGGAATTTCACTTATCAAATAAAATAGGATATAAACTAAATCCTGTGGATGCAGCCCTTGGAAGTACTTTTTATGAACTAATAAAGACTACTGATGGTGGTGTTACATGGGAGAAAATAAATGAAAACCCTTTTGGAGATGCTGTTGGAAGCATATATGGTATAAACTTTATAAATGAAAAACTTGGATTTGTAGTTACTGTAAATAAATCTGGTGATAGTGCAACACTATATCGTAGTGAAAACAGAGGAAAAACATTTAAAAAGGTGGAATTTAATCAAGAGGAAGAAGAATTAGAAGGTGGCCTTACTACAAGTATTTTTGATTTTCCAACTGTGCCTTACAAAGAAGGTGGCGTATTAAAAATGATTGTAGGACAAGGTCAAGATGGTGACTATAAAGGGGATAAAGGAGTACTATTCGAGTCAAAAGATAATGGGAAAACATGGGCAAAATCACAATCAACAATATAATAATACTTTTATATAAGTACAAGAATTATTAAATGAGAAAATAAGGGAGAGTATTATGAAGTACGAATATGAATTTAGTTTTGATGATTATGTATCTTATTTAAAAATGAACTTCAAATTAATGAAAGGGAAAAGCCTAATTGATAAAACACTTATAATAAGATTTGCACTAATTTATATATGCATAAGCTTAATACTAAGATTATTAGAGCTGAAAGTTCTATGCAATATATTTGTAATAGTTGTAGGTGCTGTGTTTATTTTTTCTTCTATTATATTATCAAATCGTGTATTATCAAATAACCCAAAGATCTTTGCTAAAATAATGGCAAAAAAGAATCCTGATATAATATATACCAAAAGAATACTTGAAATAAAAGACAATGAATTCTTACTTCATGGCGCATCATCTGTTAAAGTTACAAGTGTAGAGGACACAAAAGATATAATGATGGATGAAAATATTATTGGTATAGTATCAAGTGAAAATATATTATGTGCATACGTTCCTCTTAGTGTTCTGGGAGATGAAAAGGATGATTTTATAAAAATGTTAAAAGGCATGATAAGTGAAGGTCATGTATCTAATTAGATGAAGAAATTTAAACTTTGATAAGCTAAAAGTAGGCGATAAAATAACTGTTGATGAAAAGAACGTAGAAAATAAATGCGCTTTAACTTCACGAGTTCAGCTATTAACACAAAGAAAATAAATATAGTTAAAAATTATAAAAAAGTAAATAAATATACCTTAAATCTGAAATAGATAAATAGGAATTTGATGGGAGAATAAATTTTCATGGAAAAAGTAATGAAATATGGTTATGTATTTCTATTGGGCATATTTTTAATAGTAGGTATATTAATATGTTTTGCAATAAAACAAGGTGATTCTAAATTAACACCAGTAGAGATAAAAAATAATGAGGCAATAATTATGAATAATGCTTATGGTGTTGATGATATTGTTAAAGTTGAATTATTAGATAAGGTAAGTCTTTCAGGAGGTTCTGGTTTTAATTCTGAAAACACAAACAACGGGCGATATAAAGTTAATGGTGATAATTTTAAATCTAGGGTATGCATACATAAAAATGTAAGTCCCTTTATAAGGCTTACAACTAAAAATTCGGTAATTGTATTTAATGAAGATAATTCAGATACTACAAAGGAAATTTTTAATCAGTTGACAGAACTAAAACAGTCCCAATGATGATCAATAGGGAGAAAAAGACAAATATGCACAACGAACTAAAAAATAGGAGGTAAATATGCCATTTTTTAATTATAAAAATAAGAAAGTTTATTACGAAGAAATTGGAACGGGAAAGCCGGTATTACTATTACACGGAAATACAGCTTCATCAAATATGTTTTTAGATGTAATTGAATCATATACATTAAATTATAAGGTTATTTTAATTGATTTTTTAGGGCATGGAAAGTCTGATAGACTTGAAGAATTTCCTATTGATCTATGGTTTGATGAAGCACAACAAGTAATTTCTTTTTTAAAAGAAAAGAAATATAATAATGTGAATTTGATTGGTAGTAGTGGTGGTGCACTAGTTGCAATAAACGTTGCATTAGAAGCACCGCAGTTAGTTGATAAAGTAATAGCAGATAGTTTTGAGGGGGAAAATCCGTTAAAAGAGTTTACTAAAAATATAATTAAAGGTAGACAACTTTCTAAATATGATGAAAATGCCAAAATGTTTTATAACTACATGCATGGTGATGGCTGGGAGAAAGTAGTTGATAATGATACTAAAAGTATAGTTGAACATGATAGAACTATTGGGAAGTTTTTTCACAAACCTTTAGAAACTCTTAAACCACAGATTTTATTAACAGGAAGCAAAGAAGATGAATTTGTATGCTCTATAAATCCTAACTATTTTCAAGATATATATGGAGATATGTTAAGAAAAATTGGTCATGGAGAAATTTACTTATTTGAATCAGGTGGTCACCCTGCTATGATTTCTAATAAAAATGAATTTGCACAATTAAGTAAAAGGTTTTTTGAGGAGTAAATTTATGGTATAGTTAAGGTAAGAAACATTAATATATAGCCAACAAAGTTTAGATCACATAAATAGTGTTAATACTCATACTTGAGGTGATTAATATGATGTATATATTATCAATAGTGTACGTGTTAGTACTTATTTATTTCATAGTATCAATTGTTGGACTATTGACAATTTGTAAATGAAATTAATATATAAGAAAATACAGGGGATAAACTAATGGAAAAAGAGATGGATAAAGATGAGATTTTAAAAATAATGCAAAGACAAATGATTGTATTTTTAATTATACTTATTGCAGTAGTTGGGGGATTTATATATTTTAGTCATCAAATATCTGAATTGCAACTTAAGATGAGAACTATGCATCATGAGTTAGATTATACAAAATATAGGGTTGAAGAATTAGAGCAAAAACAATAGACTGATATTCTATAAAATTTATAATAAATAAAGCACCTAGCATACTAGGTGCTTTATTTATTATAATCAGTCATTTTTAACAATTGTAATATTTTGTATCCATCACTTGTAAATCCATTGTATGGTCTATTTTTATATTTAATTGGTAAGATCGTTGACATAAATTGTACAAAGCTAAACATAGATATAGCATTAAATATTATCATTGGTATATATAATAAGTTTGTATTTTTTAAATATAAAAAAGATAATAATGAAATAAATAAAGATGATGCTGGTCCGCCTGCAAAAACTAGAATTGATTTTAATTTACTATCTATATCTGTACAATTGATATAACCATAAGATATATCTACCAAAGACTTATACCCATTAATATTTATTGTTAGTCTATTAATTTTTATTTTCTTTTTCCAATTAAAATTTCCAATATTAACGATAACTTCACCATTAGTAAATATTAAGGCTGGAATAGCATGACCTATTTCATGGATTATAGTTAGTATAGGCATAAATACAATAAAAATTAATGCATATATTATAGCATCTTTAAAATCTATGAAAGTCATAGTTTTACCCCACCTCCTAAATTAAGTATAGTATAATAAACTGTCTTTTATACTTATTTTTATTATCAATTAAAGCCATTGTCATAAATACTATCTACAATTATGTGTTTAAATTTATATATATGAAATATACCATTTATAACCAAATCGTAAGTTGAAATAATAATAAAAGCTAGCTACAATTACTAAGGTGCTATAATAAATTTCAATTTGTATTAAAATATGAAAAATTATTATACGAAAATAACTAATATGAAAAGAGGTAGCTATATGTCTAAAGCAGTACAATCAGCATCTATATTGTTTATTGCTACAATAATATCAAAATTTGTTGGATTATTAAGAGATCAGGTTATTGGATATGTATACGGTATAGGTGTTATAGCTGAGTCATATTTTATGGCGTTGAATATTATAACAGTGGCCTTTATAGCATTGCTAGGCGTTGCTATTCAAAGTACATATATGCCAATCTACACAGAGGTAGAAGGTAAAGAAGGAAGACAAAAAGCTTTGAAGTTTACAAGTAATATTATAAATATTATATTTTTAGTATCATTTATCGTAGTAGTTTTAGGCTGGTTTTTTACAGAGCCACTAGTTAAATTATTTGCAACTGGTTTTAATGGAGAAAAACTCCAACTTACAATGCAATTAACAAGAATTATTTTGTTTTCCGTGGGCTTAGTATGTATAACATACGTACTAAAAGCATATTTGGAAATACATGACTATTTTCTAGTTACAGGATTAATGCCAATTCCATATAATATTTCTATAATAATAGCTGTTTTACTTAGTAAAAGGTTTGGCATGGAAATTTTGGCATATGGAACTGTATTTGCATTTTTTGTTCAAATGGTATTTTTGATTCCATTTTGCTATAAAAAAGGATTTCGATACAAATTTAATATAAATTTACTTGATAAACATGTAAAACAAATGGGTTTAGCTATAGGTCCCATATTAGTAGGTGCATCAGCATATCAAATAAACAGTTTGGTAGATAAAAATCTGTCATCATTTTTACCTACAGGATCTGTAGCAGCATTGAGTTTTGCATATAAATTAAATATATTTGTTATAGGAGTGTTTGTTGCTTCCATAACAACAGTAATGTATCCCATATTTACTAAACTAGGCTCAAATAAAAATTTAAAACAACTAAAGATTACATTATGTAAATCTGTAAATTCAGTTATATTAATAACTATGCCTATTTCTGTTGGTGCATTTATACTATCTGAACCTATAGTAAAAATAGTTTTTGAAAGAGGTGCTTTTGACCCAACTGCAACTATTATAACAGCCCAAGTATTATCCTGCTATGCTATAGGTATGGTTGCAAGTGGAATGAGAGACGTTCTAGTAAGGATATTTTACTCTTTACAAGATACTAAAATCCCAATGAAAAACAGTATACTATGTGTTATATGTAATATTTTATTCAATCTAATATTGATTCAAACAATGAAAGTTTCAGGACTGGCCTTAGGTTCAAGCCTGGCTGCAATAGTAGCTGTATGTTTTTTAATGATTCAACTTCGAAAGAAAATAGGAAAGTTTAATGCAATGAGTATTTTTACAACACTTCTAAAAACATTTGCAGCATCATGTGTAATGGCTTTTATAGTATTAAAATTATTTGCGAAAATATCTATAATTAGTGAATTTTTAGCACTGGCAGTTTCTGTTGGTATAGGAGCAATTGCATATAGTATAATCGTATTAATACTAAAAGTTGATTCAACTGATTATGTTATTGATATAGTAAAATCTAAAATAATAAAATAAAGAAAAAAGAACATAACAGTTATGTGAATTAATAGGATTTTTATAACTGTTATGTTTTTGAATTAATATCAATAATGCATAATAATTGTGATTGTATCTTATCATTTTTGCATATATAATACAGAACTTTACTACATAGTGAAGTTCAACTTACATGTTGTAGCTAAAATAGAGATTGGAGGTATTAGTATGGACAAGTATCAAAGTGGACTTCTAGCAGTTAGTTTAGCAAACTTATTAATTTTTATTATTTATACACTAGTAAATGAAAACAAGTCATCAAGGTGGTTCAAGTGGTACAATCAAATGGATAGTGAAGAACAGAAAAAATATAATCCCATAATTGCTGTTCATAGATTGAAAAGAATGCTTTTATTAATAATATTGGTTGGGAGTTCTGGATTCTTAATATCATTGTATATTCCGTTAATTTCCATACTTGCATTTGCTTTGATTTTTGTTATCCTCCTTGTTTCTATAGGATATTTGGGGCCAAAAGGGTGTAAGATTGAGAAGTGAATTAAATTTTGATAACATGTTCTAAAGATAATATTTATTCAGCAAAAACAATATTGAATAATGGTGGAATACTTCATTGTGAAGATATGGATAATAAAGAAAAAATTCAAAGATATTACATATACTTATAATTTATATAGGCAAAAAAGGAACTACTTATACTATGTAGAAAAAAGGAATTTGACAGGAGAGTTACTATGGAAATAAGAGAATATAAATCAAGTGATTGTAATGAAATTGTTGATTTATTTTATAATACTGTTCATTGTATTAATGCAAAAGACTATACAGAGAAGCAGTTAAATGTATGGGCGACAGGAAATATTGATATTGATGAGTGGAATGAATCTTTTTTTAATAACTATACAGTGATGGTAGAAGAAAATGGAATAATAATTGGTTTTGGTGATATTAATGATGAAGGTTATTTGGATAGATTATATGTACATAAGGATTATCAAAGTATTGGTGTTGCAACAGCAATTTGCGATAGACTAGAGAAAAAATGTGATGTAGAACGTATTAAAACTCACGCATCTATAACTGCAAAATCATTTTTTGAGAAGCGAGGTTACAAAGCAACAAAAAAACAATTAGTAGAAAGAGATGGTGTTATGTTAATAAATTATATAATGGAAAAATAGATAAACACCAATTTACAAAAAAGACGTAAAAGTAGGAGTTTATAAAATTGATAAAAACTAGGGGGAAGAAATGAATACAGTTAATTTTATTATTATTAGTCTAATAGATAATTGTATAAAAAATATATTTCTACAAAGGATTAATAATTAAATATCTAAAAGGAGGTGGTTTTATGGCCATAACATATGAATTTTTCTTTCAAATATTAAACATAATACTATGGATAATGATTGCTATTGCTATATATGGATTTATTAAAACACACAGAAAAAATAAAGAATTAGTAAACAGTAGAATCTCTAATTTAGAGAAAAAAGTTAATGATTTAGAGAAAAAAGTTAATAATTTAGAAAGTAGATAATTTATAATATTTACATATTTCAAACAAAAGGGGTTGGAGCTATGCTCCTTCTTTTTTTTATTTTGAATAGATTATAAATTTGATTATTTAATATAGATTAACCTAACGATTCAGTAAGAAATATATTGAACAGGAAAGTTTGTGCTATTATTGTGTTGATGAATACCAATAAAAGAATTGGATATTTAGTTAATTTTAAGGAGTTGAGTATTTTGAAAAAGAAAACTAAGTATAAGATAGCAATTCCAATAGTTTTAGTAGGCGGATTACTATTTTATATATTTTTAACACCAATAGGGGCACTTAGGTTTGCAGTACTTAGACAAGCATTTACGTCACATGAAACGACTTTAAAAGGAAGAGAAGATTTACTTTTATTAACAATAAATTTAAAGGTAGATTATGAAAGTTGTAGAAGACCGCCAGAAGCTGTAATAGAAGGTGATCAAACAGTATATGATTTGATAGATTATCCATTTGAACCACTTACACAGATGCCATGGGATAGTTGGGTTATTACTAAGCATGGTATATTTTATTGGGGTGATTATTTTTCAGTCTAATAGATAATCGTAAAATCTATAATTTAACTCAGTAATCATATAAAAAATATAGTTATAGAAAGGATGAATAATTATAGACACTTTAAACGTATTTATCTCCATTGCTCTAATAATTGGAATTTTTATAATTATTATTGTATCATTTTATATTATAATAAAGGAATTTCTAGATATATACAAAGAATTAAAGAGTAGATATAAGTAAAAATAAGCTAAAAACAGTTGACTTAGAGTTAACTCCAAGTGCTAGGATATAAATATGAGGAAATGAAAAATTTACTAAAAACATGTTTATAAAAAGGAGTGTACTATGAGTAAAAAACTAGGATTCGGATATATGAGATTACCCATAACAAATAGTGAAGATCCAACAACTGTGGACTACGAAGAAGTAAATAAAATGGTAGATACATTTTTAGAGAGGGAATTTACTTATTTTGATACAGCATATATGTATCACAACTTTATAAGTGAAACAGTCATAAGAGAAACATTAGTAAAACGTCATCCTAGAGAAAGTTTTACACTGGCTACAAAAATGCCAACAATGTTTCTAAAGAAAGAAGAAGATTTAGAAAGAATATTTAATGAACAATTAGAAAAATGTGGAGTAGATTATTTTGATTATTATTTAATACATAATTTAGGAGTTTCACATTATGAAATAGCCAAAAAATTTAAGGTATTTGAATTTGTTCAAAAGAAAAAAGAAGAAGGCAAAATAAAAAGTGCAGGATTTTCATTCCATGATAATGCAAACTTACTAGAAGAAATATTAACAGCTCATCCAGAAGTAGATTTTGTTCAATTACAATTAAACTATATAGACTGGGATAATGAAAGTATCCAATCTAGAAAATGCTACCAGATAGCCACAAAGCACAATAAACCAGTAATTGTTATGGAACCAGTAAAAGGTGGAACATTGGCAAAAGTGCCAGAGTCAGTAGAAAAGCTATTTAAAGATTATCATGCAGATATATCTGTATCATCTTGGGCAATAAGATTTGCAGCAAGTCACGAGAATGTAATGATGGTACTAAGCGGTATGTCATCTATGGAGCAATTATTAGACAATACATCATATATGAAAAACTTCAAACCTTTAGATAATAAAGAGTTAAATATTATAAACAAAGCAGTAGAAATGATAAATGAATCAATAGCTGTGCCTTGTACTGCGTGTCAATATTGTGTAGAAGGATGTCCTAAAAATATTCCAATACCAAATTACTTTGCTCTTTATAATGCAGAAAAACAATCTGATAATGAAGGTTTCTCTACTCAAGGAGTGTATTATGGTAACTACGCAAAAACTTATGGAAAGGCTTCTGACTGTATAGAATGTAAAAAATGTGAAGGTAGCTGTCCTCAACATATTGATATAACAAATGCTTTAAAAGAAGTAGCAGCAACTTTCGAAAAAGAAAGAACAAAATCACGATAGATAAAACTATCGTGATTTTGCTCTACTTAATTAATGATCATTCTACCACCATAGTATCCTATGTTTTTATTTATTCCCTAAGCATAATAAATTTAATATTATGATAATGGAATTTATTGACAATATCGATACTCGATGTTAATATTTAAATAAATATATAAGTTGCAGATTTTTTATATATTATTATCGATACTCGATATTACAATGGCTAAATTTTTTAGCAACGGAGTTGCCTAAAATTTCATAGCGCCCACGCAGTGGCTTAAAGCGGTAGCTAAGGCATCTCGTTGGCGATATGAGCGAAGCAAATTTTTTATTCATAAACCTAAAAAATAGGGAGGTATATTATGAAAATAAACAAAAATACATTTATTAAATTAGTTTTGTTTAAAGAAAATGAATGTAAGGCCTTAGAAGAGTATTTAGAAGAAAAAGCCCTAGAGGGGTGGATATTAGAAGATAGAAACGCTGGATTTTTTGTATTCAAAAAAGGAAAGCTTACCAAAATTAAATATACTGTAGATATATTTACTGAGCTAAAAACAGGTGAGTACAGGGAGTATTGTGAAGCCAGTGGGTGGAAGTATATATGTGAAACTGATAAATATTTGGTATTTTCCAGTGAAGAAGAAAATATAACGCCTATACATACAGATGAAGAAATAGTATTAAAAAAAGTACGTAAATCGATGCTAGTAAATTTATTTGCTTTGCTATGTGGTCTTTATTTAATAGGTTCCAATGTATATGACGCTTTTGTACCTAATTGGGGTAATAACATAGAATCTTATGGTGATGGCTATTTATTACTTCTAATGGTTTCTGTCATATTTATTACATGGCCAGTTGTGGATCTTATAGGAACAGGATTATGGTATGTCAAATCTAGTAAATGTATCAAACAAAAAGAAGATGTAAAATACCTAACTCTTAAAGAATTTAAAATAAAGATGGCATATTTTGATCTTGTAGTAATAACGCTTTCAATATTAATAATAATTTTAATAGGAAGCTTTACTAATTTAGATACAATCTTAGGAACAGTATTAGTTATTTTGGCAACAATTTTTTATTTAGTAAAAATTATTAAAATAATTATAAATTAACATCAAATAGTTGGGAGGTTTAAAAATGGCTAGAAAGCAACTTCAGACACTATCAGAACCCATGTATTATGTATTACTAGCCTTAACAAATGAATGTTGTGGTGTAGACATTATGAAAAAAGTCGAGCACATATCTGAAGGTAGAATATCAGTAGGACCAGGAACTTTATACGCCCTACTTGGCAAGTTTGAAAGCTCTGGGCTAATAAGAGAAACAGCAGTAGATGGAAGAAAAAGAAGTTATATAATAACCCAGGAAGGATATGAAGCTTTAAATAAAGAATATATGCGACTTAAATCCATGGTAGATGAAGGGGCAAAGTATATGGGAGGAAATCATGAGAATAAGTAAAAATATGATTGCTGAATTATTGTTGTTTAAAGAACATGAGTGTAAAGCTATAGAAGAATATTTAGAAGAAAAAGCATTAGAAGGATGGATGTTATCCCACAAAAGTTGTGGATTTTTTATCTTTAAAAAATCACCACCAGTTAAGTGTAAATTTGCAGTTGATAACTTTACTGATAATATTAAAAATGGTTCTATACATGAATATATAGAATACTGTGAAGCAGGAGGTTGGACATATTTATGTTCAAGTTATGGCAAATTCCTTATATTTTATACCAAAGACGAAAACATAACACCTATACATACTGATGAAGAAATGATAATAAAAAAAGTGCGTAAATCCATATTGATAAATATGATTTTTTATATTTTTATGGCTATAATATGGGTATTTAATCTTATATTTAATTCAGTTCACAATTACTTCATTGAAATATCAAACAATATTTGTTTAGTTGCAATGATGACTTTATTATTAGTAATATTTATATATATATCCAGCACAATAAGAGATGGAATATGGTATTTTAAATCTAAAAAAGCCTTAAAGCTGGGAGAAAATATAAATTATATTTCATGTAAATCATTTAAAATACACAATGCTTTTGCGAAAGTTTGTATAAGTATGTTTATCCTTATAATTTTAAGTTTAACCAGTATAATAGGTGATGAGATAAACAATGAGGCTTATATATATATATCTATTGTCACATTTTTACTTATCATTTTTATAATTAAATTTATAAACATAACATTATCAAAGTATAAAAAAGTAAGCAAAATATTAGGTACTATCATATTTGTAGTTGGCGTATTTTTGTCTGCAAATATTTTTATCACTGGAAAAAATATGGTAAATTATGTGAGAGACCCCAATAAGCCAGTAATTATGAGTATAAATGATTTTGAAAATATTAAAATAAAAAATACTAATTTATATTATGCAAGATCAGAATCTTTCCTTGCTAGTGATTATAAATATTACTATGATAAATTTAATAATGTTGAAGATTATGACTATTTTTCTGAACATAGCAAAGGATATCTTGATTATGAAATATGTAAAAGTAAATATGAATGGGTATTAGACAAGGTTTTGAATTCTTATTTAAAGCTTTATAAGTATCAGGATTTTGTTGAAGTAAAAGATAAGGACTGGGGTGCTATAAAAGTATACAAAAACAATAAATCTAAGGATGGGTATCTACTTAGATATAAAGACAGAGTTATTTCCGTCTCAGGAAGTATAGATTTCACAAAAGAAAATAAAAAATTTATTAAAGATAAGTGCCTTGAATGGGAGTAAAGTAAATAAGTTACAAGATATTATGTATTTTAATTATATATAATAAAAAAATAATGTATTGACAATATAAAAGAACACAATTACAATAATAATTAACAAATAAAGATAAATTAAATTCGATGAAAAAGAAAGTAGATATAATTCATGTTTCAGCGAGCTAGGGTTGGTGGAAGCCTGGCAACAATGTTTGTATTGAAGAGAGCTTTGGAGAAGAATATCTGAATTAATAGTAGGATATTAGGTATGTCCCGCCTTAAGGGATTAGAGTGGATAAGTTTACTTATCAATTAGAGTGGTAACGCGGAATATTTCGTCTCTTGGTTTTTATAACCAAGGGACTTTTTTGATTGTACAAAAAGTATTTTGCGAGAGCACATAACTTAGAATAAACAAATTTGTCAGTTTGCATTTATCAAAAACTGAAAATTTGCAAAATTCTGAAATGCTAATTGAAAACTTATCAATAAGAGTGGTAACACGGAATATTTCGTCTCTTGGTTTTTAAAACCAGGAGACTTTTTTTGTAGGAAATTATATCTTCAAAGTAAATGAATCTATCAAATAAGGGGGAAAAGATTATGGATACTAAACAACAATATCCACTTTTGGAAATAAATCTTAATAAAATAGCAGATAACACAAAATACTTGGTAGATTTATGTAATGAAAATAACATAAGTATTGCAGGAGTTATCAAAGGGGTAAATGCACAGCAAGAAGTAGTAGATGTACTAGCAGGTGGAGGTTGTAAATATTTAGCCAGCTCTAGAATAGAACAACTAATTGAGTTAAAAGAAAAAAACATTGAAAAAGAAACTATGCTAATAAGAATGCCTATGAAACATGAAGTAAAAGAAGTAGTTAAGCATATTGATATATCTTTAAATTCAGAAATCAAAACTATAAACTTGCTAGAAAAAGAGTGCAAGAAGCAAAAGAAAGAACATAAGATAATTCTTATGATGGATTTAGGGGATTTGAGAGAAGGATTTTTTGACAAAGACGAACTTATTGATACTACTTTATATATTGAAAATAATTTAGAATATGTAAAGTTATATGGAATAGGCACAAATTTAAGTTGCTATGGATCAATTAAACCATCCCATGAAAATTTAAGTTATTTGTGTGAAATAGCAGAGGAAGTTGAAAATAAAATTGGTAGAAAGCTAGACATAGTATCAGGAGGATCAACTACATCACTACCATTATTATTTGATAAGAAAATGCCATCTAAAATAAATAATCTACGAATAGGAGAAGCCTTAATTATAGGCAGAGATTTAATAGATTATTGGGGTTACGACTTAGACAAAATGCACAAAGATACAATGATTTTAAAAGCTGAAATAATAGAAATAAAAGAAAAACCAACTTATCCAATTGGAGAAATGTTCTTAGATGCTTTTGGAAATAAACCTGAATATGAAGACAAAGGAATAAGAAAAAGAGCAATACTAGCCGTTGGAAAACAAGATTTTGTCAATGATAGAGACTTAGTTCCTTTGGAAGATGGAATAGAAATAGCAGGAAGCAGTAGTGATCATCTTATAGTAGATATACAAAACTCTAAGGTGGACTATCAAATAGGGGATATTATCAGCTTTGGAATGTTTTATTCAAACGCACTTTATTTAACATCATCAAAATATGTAAAGAAACAATATATTCAATTGGAAGAATTGGAAAAGGAATACGCATAGAAATCATAAAAAAATATTGGAATAATTGAAATTATTTTAAAATTACAAAAAAGACAATTATATGGAGGAATTATTATGAATACACAACAAAATTACACGTTAGAACAGTCGAGTAGCATCTTAAGATTTTTAAAGTTTTTTATACCGTCATTATTAGGATTATTTTTATTTATCATACCATTACCTTTTGGAGAAATGTTTAACATGGCAGATGTATCACCAGTAAATATAGGTGTTGGATTTATTTCAGAATTATTAAAACTTGCCATAGGTGATTATATACCAACTATATGCTTAGTCATAATTGTTGGATCAGCAGTTTTATCACTTGGAGCAAAATTTATAAATATAAAAAATGAATTTTTCAAAAACATATTAGATGTACCACCATTTTGGCTATTCTTTAGAATAGTTGGAGCAGTATTTATGGTTATGATATACACAAATGTGGGACCAGAGTTTATAATTTCTGAAAACACAGGTCATGTAATCTTAGGAATTATGCCAAGTTTAATAGCTTTATTTTTAATAGCAGGATTCTTACTTCCTTTAGTTTTAGATTTTGGTTTAATGGATTTCTTTGGAACAATGATATCTAAGTTTATGAGAACTTTATTCTTAGTTCCAGGAAGAGCTTCAGTAGATACTCTATCTTCATGGCTTGGAGATGCAACTTTAGGAATAATGATAACAAATACTCAGTATAAACAAGGTTTTTATAACAAGAAAGAAAGTTGTATAATAGCAGTTTGTTTCTCACTTGTATCACTACCTTTTTCTACAGTTATAGCAGACCAATTAGGATTTATGGATAAATTTGTACCATTTTATTTAACAGTTTGTGCAGCTTCACTTGTTTGTGCATTAATACTTCCAAGAATTTATCCTTTATGTAAAATAAAAAATGAAACTTACAACAATATTCCTTACGAAGAAGAAGAGATTAGTGAAGAAGGCGGATTATACAAACAAGGTTTAAACAATGCAATGAATAGAGCTGCAAAAGCACCAACTCTTAATGAAATAATAGTAAACGGATTTAAAAATATAGTAGATATATATATAAGTTTAATACCATTAGTGTTAGCTTGGGGAACAATATCTTTAGCAGTGGCTGAGTTTACTCCAATATTTACGTGGATATCTTACCCAGTTATATTAATATTAGAATTACTTAAAATACCTAATGCAGCTGAGGCAGCACCAGCAGTACTTGTTGGATTTACAGATATGTTTATACCATCAGTAATGGTAAGTGGAGATGGATTTGCAGAAGTAACTAAATTTATAATAGGAGCATTATCTATTTCTCAATTAGTCTATATGACTGAAACAGGTGCAGTAATACTTAAATCAGAAATACCACTTAAATTAAAAGATCTAATGGTTTTATTCTTAATAAGAACAGTAATTTCTCTTTTAGTTATTACACCTATTGCACATATGCTATTTTAGATAAAATATAAGAATTTGTAAAATGAGGGGCAGTGAAAACTGTCCCTCTTATTATTTTAAATATTAAATTTGTATCTTAATAAGTTTTTATTACTTTTAATAATTTCTATAAAAACAGGGGAAAAATAAAAATAGTTATCTTAAAGGAGAAAAGGAGAATTTTATTATAATGAACAAAACTAAAAGGAAGTTGAATGAAAAAATAAAAAAATACGAATCCTCAACGAAACCTATTCAAGATTATTTTTTTCAAGAATATATTAATGAAGATAATAAGATACAAATTGACATAAATATTTACAAAGAATTTGATATTTTTGATCCCTTATCCATGGGAAAACAAAAAGATTTAAATAAAGAGATTTACGATTTTATTGATGAAAAGATTCATATGATACCATATAAATACGAAATTTGCATTTGTTTTCATAATTCAAATTTGACAAAAAAAGAAGAGAAGGAAATCAAATCTATTTTAGAAGAACATTATTATTTAATTCTTCAAGAAAAAAGAATTAATTTAAGGATCAATACAATAAAAATTATTAGTTTAACAGTTATTGGAATGTTGTTACTTAGTTTGTATTTTATTTTAGAAATTAAAAGTAATAATCCTGTTTTTATGGAGTTTCTTAGTATAGCAGGTACATTTTCTTTGTGGGAAGCAGTTGATTTTTATTTATTAGAAAGAAGAGAGTTAAAAATAGAAAGATTAAATGCAGGTCAAGTTGCTCTTAGTCAAATAATATTAAAATAATCATTATAATTAAAAAAATTTATATGTTAAATTAAGGATTATTAATATAAATATTTACAAATATTATTTAATTGGTAAAATTATTATATGAAAGAATTTAGTAATTGAAGGGGAATGCAATGAAGTATTTTAATGAAACATATATAAAAAGAAGATTTGTGACAAGAAATGACTGGGCTGACACATATAAAGCCATTCATTCAAGCACAGAAGAAAAAGTAACACTAAAAGTACTAGTAAAAAAAAGTAATGATGAGGAATATATTAAGAATCTATTAAAAGAAGTAGAAATTTTGAAAAATATAAAAAATCCTAATTTGATTAATGTGAATAATATGTTTCAATATAGTGGATGTGGAAAAACATATTACTACATAGAAGGTGAATATTTTAAAGGAATTTCTTTAGAAGAAAAATTACAATCTGGAAAGTTAGAAGAACAAGAAGCTATTAAAATAGTTGAAACTGTGGCAGAGGGATTAAAAGAGTTTCATAATAGAAATATATTATTTAATAATTTAAGTTTAAGCAATGTATTTATAAACTCTAAAGAAGTGGTTAAAACAGATGTTTTATCATATTTGGAAAACAAAAACTTTGTTGTACTATCTCATGATGAAACAGAAGAAAATGTAGAGGTAAAAATAGAAAAAAAAGTAGAAGAAAAAAGATTTAACCCACAAAAAGATATTCATGATTTGGGAGTTATTTTGTATGAACTACTAACTGGAAATCTAAGTTTTGAATCAAATAATTACAAAAGGCAAATTTCAAATGCTAACTTAGCATCTATTATAGAAAAGGCTACAAATAGCAATTTAGAAAACAAATATAATAATATAAACAGATTTTTAGTAGACCTTAAAACCTACTTACAATATGGAGTTCTTAGTGAAGAAAGCTATGACGTTCAAGAAGAAGTACCAAATAAAAAGAAAAGAAAAAAAGGAAAAGTGGGTAAAGCTTTAGGTGTGTGTGCAGCAATCGCCTTAGTAGGTGGAGCTTGTGTATATGGATATGACATAATAGAAAAAAATAAAAAAGATGAAGCAGCTAATGCTACAAAAATAGAAGAAACTACTAAACCAAAGGAAGAAGAGAAAAAAGTAGAAGAAAAGAAAGAAGAGAAGACTGAAGAAGATAAAACTGTAAAATCTGAAAAAAAAGATAATAAATCTACTGATAATAGTTCAACTACAAGTAAATCAAAGAAAAGTAATAGTTCAACTACAAGTTCAAAGAAAAACAAAAACTCAAGTAGTAGTTCAAGTAGTAGTAGCAACAAAAACTCAAATAATAGTAGTAGTAATAATAATACAAGTAAACCTCAAAAGCCAAGTAAACCTAGCAAACCAAGTAACAATGGAGGCTCAGGAAACACAACACATAAACCAGATAATGGAACAAGTAGTGGGGACAAAGATACGGAAGTTAAGCCACCATCAAATGAATCAAATAACAGTAGCTCTGGTAGTGAAAATGAAAAACCAGAATCATCTGGTACACAAAGCGAATAATTATAAAAGAAGCTGTCATATTTTCCATGACAGCTTTTTTAATTTATTTATCTTTAATAGGAAGTATTATATTAAATGTAGTACCTTCATTTACTTTACTTTTAACATTAATTTCACAATTGCATAAATCAAGAATTCTTTTAACTAAGGCTAGACCAAGACCATTGCCTTGAAAACTACGGGATTTATCTCCTTGGTAAAACCTATCAAAAATTCTACTTTGTACTTCATCTGTCATACCGATACCATTATCACTTATGGAAACACAAATGCCCTTAGGTGTATTATCTAGTCTTGTTACAATAAGTCCACCCTCAGGTGTGAATTTAATAGCATTACTAAATATATTTAACCAAACTTGCATTAGCAAATCTTCACTACCATAATAATTAATTGTTTTAAGATCCATGTCTATATCAATATTTTTCTTTGCCCACTGGGTTTCTAGTAATATTAAAGCTTGTCTAAGTTGTTCATCTAAAGAAAAATATTTTTTGTCAGGTATAATTTGTTGATTTTCTAGTTTAGATAATTTAAGGATATTTCCAGAAAGAGAAGATAGCTGCCTAGAACTATCTAAAATAATATTTGTATATTCAGCTCTTTCATCTTCTGTTAAAGAAGCATCTTGCAATAAGGTGGCATATCCTTCAATAGCTGCAATTGGAGTTTTAAACTCATGAGATACATTTATAATAAAATCATTTCTCAAAGTCTCTATACTACTTAACTCTTTCACCATTTTGTTAAAAGACGCATTCATTTCTAAAACCTCAGGATGAACATTCTTCTCATCTAATCTTATGGAAAAATCACCCTTTGAAACCTCATTTGTAGCTTCTATTAATTTTTTTACAGGTTTCATAAAATTATTGGCTAAAGCTATAATAATAAAGGTAAAAACTGATGCTAAAGCAATGTCTATTAATATAAATATAATTAGATCCCAAAAATCGTTTAATCTTTCATTGTTGACTATATTTAGTTTTGTCCCAAGAGAAAAACCTATACTAACTATAAATATTGTAATAGATGAAATTATAAAAATATTTATTATAAAATTAATCCAAAAGCGTAATGTTTTATTATGCTTATGTTTCATTTTTTGCCGCCTTATATCCAAGACCTCTAACAGTTATAATTTTAAAATCAGGGTTATTTTCAAAATGCCTTCTAAGTCTATTTATATGTACATCTATTGTTTGAGAGTCAGATGGACTATCTACACCCCAAATTTCATCCATAAGTTGATTTCTAGTAAATACTTTATTTGGATAAGATAATAATTTGTATAGTAGATAAAATTCTTTTTGAGCTAATACTATTGTTTCTTCAAATCTAGTTACACTTAAAGAGTCATAATCTAATATTGTATCTCCTACAACTTGTTTCTTATCGTGAGCAATTTTACTCCTTCTTAAAAGTGCATTTATTCTTAATATCATTTCATTAACATCAATAGGCTTTACCATATAGTCATCTATACCAATGAAGAAACTTTTTTGTTTTGATGTAAAGTCGTCTTTTGCAGTAATCATTAAAATAGGTATTTCTGCATCCATTTTTCTAATTGATTTTGTAAACTCATATCCGTCCATATTAGGCATCATTATGTCCGAAATTATTAAATCTACATGATTATTGTCCAATATGTCATAGGCCTCAATTCCATCATGAGAAGTATGAACATTAAATCCCTGTTTAGTCAGTACAGTATAAAATAATTTATTTAAATTTTTATCATCTTCAACTAATAAGATACTAATCATCATATACCTCCTTTTTTAATTCTAATTATATTAGATTATGAAGATGAGTCAATATTTATAAGGGCGAAATAAAAAAGTTCATCTTTAGTTCATTTTTAATTAATCTTTAGTTAATTTTTCTTTTATAAAATACAAACATAGATTTGAGACAGAAAGGAAGATAAACAATGTTAAAGATATTAAAATATTTAACAAAAAAAGACTGGATGTTTGTACTTTGCAGCTTTTTATTTGTAGTAGTGCAAGTATATCTTGATTTAAGACTACCAGATTATATGTCAGAAATAACAAGGTTAGTTCAGACACCAAATAGTGAAATGAGTGAAATATTAAGTGCTGGGGGTTATATGCTACTGTGTGCCTTTGGTAGTTTAATAGCAGCTTTTATAGTAGGTTATTTTGCAGCCCAAATAGCTTCCAATTTGTCATGGAAACTTCGTTCAAGTGTATACGATAAAATAGAAGGATTCTCAATGGCTGAAATTAATAAATTTTCTACAGCTAGTTTAATAACACGTTCAACTAATGATATTACTCAAATTCAAAATATTGTGGCTATGGGTCTTCAATTAATAATAAAAGCTCCCATTACAGCAGTTTGGGCAGTTTGTAAAATTTTAGATAAAGGATGGCAATGGAGTGGTGCCACTGGTGGAGCCATATTAGTATTAGTATTAATTATCTTAGTAATAATGATATTTGCCTTACCTAGATTTAAAAAGATTCAAAAATTAACTGACAGGCTTAACTTAGTAACAAGAGAAAATTTAACAGGAATACGTGTAGTTCGTGCATATAATGCAGAAAACTATCAAAAAAGTAAATTTGAAAATGTAAATGAAGAGATAACTAAAAACAACTTAGTAATAAATAGAGTTATGTCAATAATGCAACCAGGAATGATGTTTGTTATGAATGGATTAACACTTGCCATATACTGGATAGGTGCTTATTTAATAAATGATGCGAATATTATGGATAAAATGAATTTATTTAGTGATATGATAGTCTTCACATCTTATTCAATGCAGGTAATAATGGCATTTATGATGTTAACAATGATATTTATAATGATGCCAAGGGCTTCAGTTTCAGCTAAACGTATACTTGAAGTATTAAACACAAAGGAAAGTATAGTTGATGGAGATGGAAAATTTGAAAAGACTTCAAAAACTGGTGAAATAGAATTCAAAAATGTTAGCTTTAAATATCCTGATTCAGAAGGTTCAGACTATGTACTTCGTGATATAAGCTTTACTGCTAAAATGGGTGAAACAGTTGCCATAATTGGATCCACAGGAAGTGGAAAAACTTCTTTAATTAATTTAATACCAAGATTTTATGATGTTACAGAAGGTGAAGTATTAGTAAATGGAGTTAATGTAAAAAAATATAAACAAAAGGAACTAAACAATCTTTTAGGATACGTTCATCAAAAGGCAGTGTTATTTTCTGGAGATATAACATCAAACGTGGCCTATGGTAATAATGGCAAGGAAAATTACTCTGAGTTAGACGTGAAAAGATCTGTGAAAATAGCCCAAGGAACTGAATTTGTTGAGAAAATGGAAAACACCTACAACGCAAGTATTTCTCAAGGAGGAAGTAACGTATCAGGAGGACAAAAGCAAAGATTGTCCATAGCAAGAGCAATATGTAGAAAGCCAGAAATATACATATTTGACGATTCTTTCTCAGCACTTGATTATAAAACTGACAGAAAACTTAGATCTGTATTAAAACATGAAATATCTAATGCTACAAATTTAATAGTAGCACAACGTATAGGTACTATAATTGACGCAGACAAAATAATAGTTCTAGATGAAGGACAAATAGCAGGTATGGGAACACACAATGAACTTATGACAAAATGTAGAGTCTATCAAGAAATAGCATATTCTCAGCTTTCAAAGGAGGAATTAGCCAATGCTTAATAAAAATAAACAAAAGTCAAAGGTAAGCTTTGGCAACTTATTGGCATATATGAAAAAATATAGTTTTGCATTAATTATAGCTTTTATATTTGCCATAGGTGGATCAATAATAACAGTTATAAGTCCAGATAAATTAAGCGAAGTTACAGATTTGATTATAAAAGGAATAGTAGCTGGAATTAACATGGACAAGATATCGAGTATATGTTTAACATTAGCAGGATTATATGGTATTAGTGTTGTGTTATCTTACTTGCAAGGTTTTATAATGGCAACAGTAACACAAAAAACTACTAAAGAGTTAAGAAGTGATATATCTAATAAAATGAATAAATTACCATTAAAGTATTTTGATAAAACTACTGTTGGCGATGTTCTAAGTCGTATGACTAATGATGTGGATACAATAGGTCAAACTTTAAATCAAAGTATTGGGACTTTAGTAAGTGCTATATCCTTATTATTAGGTTCATTGTATATGATGACAACTACAAACATCACTTTAACAATTACAGCAGTATTATCTACAATAATTGGTTTTGGGTTAATGATGTTAATAATATCAAAATCTCAAAAATATTTCGAACATCAACAACGCTACCTTGGAGAAATAAATGGACATATAGAAGAAGCCTATACTGGTCATAGTGTAATGAAAGTATATAACGCAGGGGAAGAAACAAATGAAAAGTTTAAAATATTAAATGATAATCTTAAACAAAGTGCATGGAAATCACAATTTATATCAGGTTTAATGATGCCTTTAATGTCGTTTATAGGTAACTTTGGATATGTAACAGTTTGTGTTGTAGGTGCAGTACTAGCCTTCAATAATAAAATAAGTTTTGGTGTAATAGTAGCATTTATGATGTATATTAGATTTTTTACACAACCCCTTGCTCAATTTGCTCAAGCAGCCACTTCTCTACAGTCAACATCAGCTGCATGTAAAAGAGTATTTGAGTTTTTACAAGAAGAGGAAATGGAAGATGAAAGTAATAAAAACATATCTTTAGAAAATGTAGAAGGTCATGTTAAATTTGAACATGTTAAATTTGGATATGATAAAGATAAATTAATAATAAAAGATTTCTCTGCTGATATTAAATCAGGACAAAAAGTTGCAATAGTCGGACCAACTGGAGCAGGTAAAACTACTTTAGTAAACCTATTAATGAAGTTTTACGATGTAAATAGCGGAACAATAAAAATAGATGGAGTACCAATACAAAGTTTAAGTAGAGAAAAGGTACATGAGTTATTTTGTATGGTACTTCAAGACACATGGCTGTTTGAAGGAACAATTAGAGAAAATATAACTTATAATAAAGAGGATGTGTCACAATCAGTTATAGTATCTGCTTGTAAAGCTGTTGGAGTAGATCATTTTATAAGAACTTTACCTGATGGGTATGACACCGTATTAGATGATAATACTAATTTATCTGCTGGTCAAAAACAGTTAATTACTATAGCAAGAGCAATGGTGAAAAATGCACCTCTATTAATACTAGATGAGGCAACAAGTTCTGTAGATACTCGTACAGAATTATTAATACAAGAGGCAATGGATAAATTAACAGTAGGAAAAACTTCATTTGTTATAGCTCATAGACTATCAACTATAAAAAATGCTGATGTAATTTTAGTTATGAAAGATGGAGATATTATAGAAAGTGGAAATCATGAAGAACTTTTAAGTGAAAATGGATTCTATGCAGAGCTTTATAATAGTCAATTTGAAAAAGCAAGTTAAAGAAATAAAAGGTAGTTATTATGTGTAAAAGCTAATAGCTACTTTTTTGTATTACATTATCAATTCATAATATTATTTTTTAAGAAACTACTACACCTTAATCCTTGGATTTAGAATTTAAAGATTGAGATATTTTTTTAAAATGTTACTATTATATAGTAGACAAAAATTTTATATACAATTATTATTTTACTATAATGATTAATAAAGAGGCGAAGATATGAGAGATTTTAATTATAAATATACAATTAGAGATTTCATTGACAAAACAAAATGGTCAAATGTTTATTCAGGCATAAAGAAAGAGACTAATGAAAAAATAATTATAAATATACTTATAAATTTAGAAGGCAATGAAGAAAATTTAGAATTATTTAAAAAAGAAATAGAATTATTAAGAAGCGTTAATAGTGAAAATGTAACATCTATAAATCATATGGACAGTTACATAAAAAAAGACAAGATTTATTATTATATTGAAAGTGAAGACTTTGAGGGTTTAACATTAGATGAATTAATGAGAATTAATAAGCTTCACAATAATCAATGTTTACAAATAATAAGAGAAGTAATAAATGGGGTTAAGGAATTTAATAATAAAAAAATAAATTTTGAAGATTTAACAAGAGAAAACATAATAATAAATGGTCAAGGTGTAATAAAAATTGATACCTTATCATTTATTAATAATCATAGGGGTCATATAAATTGTAAAATTCATGATACTAAAAATTTTCGCCCAAAGGATGATGTGCAAGTTATAGGAAAAATTCTATGCCAAATGATTACAGGTAAAGAAATATTCAATCCACAAGAAAATAAAAATTTGGATAAGGGTATTAGTGATATTTTAGCTAAAGCTACAAATAAAAAACATATCTCAAAAGGTAAATATAGAGATTTAAATGAATTTTTAAACGACATAGATTTATATTTATGTAATGGCGAATTAATTAATAATGAAGAAATTAATCTAAAAGACCAAAGTAAACCAAATCCCAATTATAATATTAAAAAATATGTAATTATAGCATGTTCAGTTGTAGTATTACTTTGCACTACGGCCTTTGGAGCCCAATATGTAATAAACAAAAATACAGATAATATAGCAACTAAAAACACAAGTAAAGCTGTTTATAAAGCACAAAAAAGTTCAAATGATGAAAGGGACCTAAATTTAACTCCTATTGAAGAAAACATGATCAAACCTAAAGACTCAACTGAAACAAAAAAAGAAGAAAAAATTGATGTTAGCAAAAAGAG